>Ga0209707_1001083_pt1 | contig 15728 bp, 10 predicted proteins | sample EN4Hudsemesocosm_FD_184630 | JGI IMG/M metagenome (GOLD analysis project Ga0209707, IMG submission 184630) | Methane-oxidizing microbial communities from mesocosms in the Hudson Canyon - EN4B Hudson Canyon (SPAdes) (version 2) | ecosystem: Environmental > Aquatic > Marine > Cold seeps | place... | reverse complement strand
CGAATATTCCATTCACAATAAATTTCTGATATGTAAACTGAGGTTACAGTGAATTTTCCAGGTGTCGGGATACAGCGGCAGAAACGACATTCATAAACGGTGACTTTGTAAGTAACACAATACTATTGTGTTACTTAGATGTTTTCAACCCATGGCTAATTTAAAATGACAGGGGGCGTCCATAAAAGTATAGCTATATCATAAAAATCCTTAACGGGGTTTATAGCTCAAATTCTGCGTCGCCCAGTTACCATGCTTTAGCCATCACCAATGAGTGTCAGTTTATTACTGCGGATAAGCGACATATTGCTAAAACAAAAGGGTTTGGCTACGTGACATTATTAAGTGATTGGGAAAGTGTTTTTAAGTAACTCGGTTTAAATGACAAAAAGACTATCGTTACTTTTTGTACCGTAGAACTATCAACTCAGATACATTCCCTGTAAAAATTGAAAAAAGTGACTTTTTATTACTCAATTAAAACTTGACCACTACAATTTAATAATTTTAACGGAAACAGTCAATTTTGACCAATTTATCACTTAATTCCCCCATAAACAGGCTGTTTTAAGAGAAAATTAGACGTGTGTGTTGATATGAAGCACGTGTCTTAATCCTCCCCCTCATAAACCACACAACTTTAATACCTAAAAAAAGTAAATCAGTACCAATTATAGAATATGAACCTCCCGATTTAAGGTTATTAGTATTAGACATCATATAATTTATTGCTGAGTACCCTGTTTCCCCAATTCCTATTATTTTAATAACAGCACTACTACTGGACTGTAGTGGAATGGATTACATTTCATATTTATTACACCTTCTTGAAATTAACTAAACTATTCATAGCAATACTTTAAAAAATTGGCTGGACTTTCCAAAGCTTTTGCTAAAAGGTTCTGTCTGTACAAACTAATATATAAAGCTACAGAATGGGCTTGACAATTAATCGAATGTTGAGGGTTAAATTCTATATCACTGAAGCTATCAAACCTTAAAACATCTTTAGCTAATGTTGGATTTTGCACTAAGGCATTTATATATAGCCAATCGTAAAAATATGTCCGTGGTAAGAGAGGGAACTCAATGTTAAAAAACCGAAAGGCTATTAGACTTCCAGATGACTTTAACCGTGGGTCTTGCTTGGCTGCTAGAGAAGTCATATACAGAAGGTCCGTGTAAGGACCTCCATTTTCAAAAACCTTCGATCCTTGAAATGCCATCTCCACTGTAAATCGCTGCTTATGTTTTTTAGTTGTAATAATTAAGTTAAAGGCACTTAACTGAATACCAATATACACTTCAGATTTACTGGAGATATCAAGTATATTGCTGATACCACACTCATTTGCCACGTGGTGAAGTTCTGTAATTGATTTTTTTTTTTGCTCTGGAAATATCCCATGCCATTTAAAATCTATGTTCGTCGTTTTTACACCAATCTTTTCTAAATTAGGTGTAAATATTGGGCGGTTAGCCATCACATTATTCCTTCTTTATTTAATGAAAATGCAAGGGGGCCTTTCGGATTTATAATTCCTAATATCTCAGTCAACGGTATCTTTATTACCGGAGCTCCAATAGATGCCGCCCCAATTTCATACATATTAAAATATATAAACAAGCTCTTATCGTCATAAGTAAATTTATCATTATTAGTCGTATAAAGACAAAACTCCTCCTTAAGGTTTTTATCACCTTTACAGGCCCGTGAAATACCGCCTAAACTTCCCAATGATTGTATAAGTTGTTTTTTTAAAATAGCATTAATAGTTTTGTTGTATTTTTTTACAAATAAATCATCAAACGTATGAAGTTTACCTGTTGTAAGGTTAAGGTTAATAGGGTTATACCAGTAGGTCCCATGATTAGCACCGCATACCATGTGGTGATGAAGAAAAACAAGACTCATCTCATTATTAGATTTACTTGTTATTTCATAAGTAACTTCTATGCTGGTTGGGTAATCCCATTTATTTTCATTAAGTCCTGCTTCTTTCTTTAAAAGAATATTGATTTTTTTTTGTACCTCATTATTTTTGAGGCCTACTATTGCTGGATACTTTCTAGAAACACTAATATATGAGGATGCTGCACCTTCTGGGCACTGTGTCGAGTTATAGTATTCATCTTCTTTATATTCATGCTGTATAAAAGTAATGTCATTTTTAGGCACTATTGTTTCAGCTCTAACTAGCCAACTTAGTATAAAAAATAAAAAAACAAGTGACGAACTGCTTTTGGTTATTTTCATAACTATCCTCATAGGTAGATTTATCATTTTATACTCGCCTTATAGATATGACATATGTAGACTGATTCAGAACCTTTATTATTTGACTAAGGTGAGTACGTCCTTGAGTAGTTAGTACTATTTTTACAAGAGCATCTTTCTCTCTCAATTGAGTGGTGATATCACGTATACTAGAGTGCAGAGTCGAAATAGTTGTTGTTACCTCAGCTAATGCGCCTTGTTGGTTTTTTAATTGCAAATAAAGCCCCGCATCATACTCTCCTTCTTTATCCCAATTACCATAGATGCATGAAAAATCATCCCAATCAAATGGAAGGCGTTCGATTTTGTGTGTATTTTGACAACGATACCTATGGATTATTACCCCTTTACTTGTTAATATTTTTATAACCTTATCTTCAGGTAAAGGAAAACAACAAGTTGCTAAGCCATGTGCCTGTTCACTTTCGTTTTCCACCTCTGAATTACTTTTATCAGAAAAGTTCATAGCAATTTGATTTAACAAGCTTAAAAAAATCGGTTCAGCATACCCGATAACTCTATAGAGAGCATCAATCGATTCTATCTCCTTACTTTTTAAGCTATGTCGGCAGGCACTGATAAAAATATCGTTTTCTTCTTTTAATCCTAGATAATTTAATAATACTTTTCTTCCTAATGCCACAGCTTGTGGTTCGGACTGCTTATTGAGCCAACTTCTGATTTGATTAATGGCTGTTGCTGTTTTGCACCATTGAAGCCATAAGCAACTGGGAGATTCATTGTCATCACTAATCACCTCAATAACATCACCCATTTTTACAATATAATGGTTATCAACCCATTGATGATTTATTTTTCCACCAATAACAGATTGACCTAACTCAGAATGAACAGCATATGCAAAGTCTATTAATGATGCTCCTTTAGGTAGCGCAATAACTTGACCAGTTGGTGTTAGAGCATAAACATCTGTTTCAGATAGTTCAGATCTAAAAAAATGTACAAACTGCTGTGCATCTTCTATGTGTTGCTGAGAGGCCAAAAGAGACTGAAACCAACCTTCTATATTTTTATTAACAGAGCATCCCTGCCGCCAATAACTTACGATACCAAAGTTTGCTTTATCCAACATAGGTTGAGTTAGGATGTGTAAATTAATAACATCGCCTTGCTCCGTCATTAATTTTTTATGTATTGCCTGATATCCATTTGCTTTAGGCTGAGCAATATAATCTTTAAACTTTCCAGGTAAGTATCTAAAGTAATTGTGGGCTAGGCCTAACACGCGATAACAATCATTTTGATTCTCTGTAACAAGATAAAAACTGGAGATTTTTAAAGCATCCTTGGGTGAATTTTCAGATATTATTAATCCTTCTATATATATATCGAAAGCCCTATGTTCTTGATGCAGAACGCAAACTCTTATGCTATTTTTATTGAGTTCAACTAAAAAATCATTGGTTAATGTATTTATTTTATGCTGATTGCACAATAAATTTTTCTTAATTGCATGCTCTATACAGTGATATCGCCAAGGAAATAATATTTTCATGCATAGTCTTTCCATCTCTACTTTAAAAACATTCACCCCTAGTTTTCCTGCGATAGGGATAAAAATCTGCTGACTTTCCTTTGCAATTCGTTGTTGTTTTTCAGGGTTCAAGCTAGAGATAGTAGATAGGTTATGCAGTCTATCTGCTAGCTTTATAACAATTACACGCGCATCTTTAGCCATTGCCATCACAAGCTTTTGAAGGTTATATGCTTGTGCATCAGCTAAGTTTTTAAACTCTAATTTATCTATTTTTGTAACTCCGTCTACCAAAGAAATAATACTGTGGCTAAACCCCTGGTCAGACAAGTCTTCCTTGGATATTTTAGTGTCCTCTACAACATCATGAAGCAATGCTGCAGCTAGTATTTCAGCACCTAGTTCCAATTCTGCTAACAATGTAGCGACAGCAACTGGATGGTTAATGTAATGCTCTCCACTCCGTCTGAACTGCCCTTCATGAGAAAACTTGGCAACCGTATGCGCATTTTCAACTATTTGATAATCTTCTTTTGACAAATAGTGTAGTAATTTTAATAATTTCTTCATGATAACCTTATAATTTTTATATGATTTATATTTAGACCTGATTTTTATAAAAAAACACCAAGTTACTGGTTTCATGCATAAGAGCTTAACTTTCGCCTGAGTAGGGCTAAAGACTAAGCTTTCCTTACCATATATTTACCTTCCTTCTAAAAACATGATATGTATTTTTTTTTAAAAAACCAGTTATCTAGGCGATATAATAGACATGCAAGTCAATGCTATGACATGTTTATAAGGGATTCTGCAGTTACAAATTACTTTATATTGTTTAGCCTCTACTTTTGTTTGGCTTTATTTGTAGTGGAAAACACAAGCGGTGAGCCTATAGATATTAAAATTTAAAAATAGGTCTCTAAACCAATAAAAATCGCCATTTTATTAATGTTTAATTGGGATCATATATGTCGAGAAATAATAAAAAAAGAAATACACTATTTTCTTTTATCATAAAAATGATAGGGGAGAACAGAGTTAAATCCGTAATGAAAAAACAGCATTTTGATGTTTGTGAGAGTGTCACTATTAGGCGCTGGATTGCAGACGGTAGGATTCCTAACAGCAAAACATCAGCAACCTATAAATTCATTAATGAAAATAAAATACTGTTCTTAATTGACTCAGAATGGGGTAACGACAATGAACTTATTGACGCTATTCATAAATTAGTCACTAATTCAACATTTCAGAGAGCGCATGAAATCTCAGATATAAAAGAATTTTATTTCGATTTCATGAAAGATAAGCCCTCCATAGTTAAGGAATGTTTTGATGAAATAAAAAATATCAAAGACCAATCGTTACCTTATTATAAAGATCGAAATTCTGATATCTTCTTTGACGCCCATTTAGATGTCTTAAAAAATAAACTAAAAAGTGATTACGATTTTTTAAATTCGAGATTTTTAAGGGAAACAATTGACAATAAAGAGTATATTTTCCCTGCAATAAATTTACTGCCTGATAGTAATAGTTCAGAACTATCAATTTCTGGTATAAGCAGTTTAATTGAATCGACAAACCAAATATCTAGTGATTTCTTAAGTGCCGTAAAATTAGTGATGCCAAATATTACTGATAATGCTACCTTTGCTATTGATCAACTGGATTTAGATACAAATGAAATTACTTGTCGTCTTAGCTCTTATTTTAAAGCTCTTTATTCATGTGATCGATTTCACTATCAAATAACAACCCAGTACCCAGGTAATAATGGTGATCTAGAGTCATACAAAAAAGAAGATTTTCTTGATGAATGGAGTGATCACTTAAAAGAAATGGTGCTAAAAAATAATTACTCATCGCTTGACGCATCCATAGGCTGCTCCTGTTTATTTGTCTATAAAACAAATGTTGGCTATGAATATTTTATAGGCCATAAATCAGATAGTGCGAATGGTTTGCGAGATATGCACGTTATTCCTTCATTTATGTTTCAACCTGTTAGCAAAAATAAATTAAAGTACAAAAATGAATTATCTATAAAAAATCAGGTTCTTAGAGAGCTTGGTGAAGAGGTTTTTGGATATGAGGAATATGAAGGAAATAAACATAGCAGCCATATTTATGGGGAAATTTTGGCAGATCCTGTCATTAAACATCTTGAAGAAATGGTTAGTAATGGCAACGCTGAATTTATAGTCACGGGATTATGGCTAGATTTGTACCGGTTAAGGCCGGAAATTACAACATTGTTTGTTGTTCATGACCCAGAATGGTTTTCGTCTTCTTTTTCAATAAATACAAAAATAGGTAACTGGGAAGTTGAAAAAGGCGGGCTTATAGATGTTGATGTTGAGAACAACTCATACCACTCAATACTAAATGGAGATATAGGTTTTATGTGCTCTCCAGGCTTAGCTGCACTGATAACTGGAATGAAGAAAATGAAAACATTAATAAACATGTCATAACATTGGGTTACATGTCTGCTATATCGCCTAATAACCTGAAGTATATTAAAAAAAGATCTATCATGTTTACAACATGGAGTTAAACATCAAGTAAGGATAGCTTGATAATTACTTGGATTACAATAAAATCATGATTTCTGATTCTGAAGTAGAAACTGAGCTACAATATTATATTGATACACTAGTAGACCCTATTTTTGCTGAGCATTTAAAAGATCTACTCTTTGATTACCCGAATAGGAAATCTATTGTATCCTTAGATTTAGTTGATATCACTAGCTCCCTTTCCAACCCAGGTAAATCTTGGGTAGAAAATGTAGCATGGGATATCACAAAACAATTACCCAATATTTTTAAAATTATTGCTACTATTAAAAGTGCTGGTTTTGATATCAGTACGACTCAAAGAATTTTAATATGGTTTAAGCTAGGTGCTAACGTATCCTTATCAGAAATTGACTTATTTAATGAGCAACTTAGTTTATTAGGTAATGACAATACAGAGTTTTTATATGATTTTGAATTAAAAAAAGATTCTCATAACATACTTTTGAGTACCGTACTTATTAGTGGATTAACTGAATCTACCACTACAACTCATGGCTTTATGAATACAGTAGTCAGAAAGAGTATAGCCGACTTTATTACGCATATAAATCATGAAGATGTAAGAAATTTTTACTTTGAAGCTATTTACAATAGCTTTATTGAACCAGAAAAAAAGATATCAGCTATTAAGGATTTCATCCATAATAATAAAAATGAGTTATTAAATAAAACATTAGAGCTCAATAAAGTTAGGGCAAACTTAGAATCTAACATTCCACTCAACTGCATAGCATATAAAAAGGTAGAAAAGGATAGAATATTAGAGTGGAAAAAAGTTCTAGCTGTTCTAAAGAATGAAAGGTTTCCTTTTTATGAGGACTTACCGAAATAAATTACAGCCTCGATTTTTAAGAACTACAATAAATTACCCCGCCGCAAGCGGGCGGGGTATTAACTGACCTTTGCATTTAATCGTAGCAAGCTACGGGGAATTAAACCCACAGAGAGTAAAGTTCTACTATACTCATCACATTTGAAGATACAAACTTGGGTATATAAAAAAATAATATAGCCGGTTAATAATATAATTTTTTAAAGTTAACATTCTTCGTGTGTAGAATGGTATTGATACATCTAGCCCCCCTTTTTTTGGAATTATATATTGTTATGATGACTTTTTTAAGATCTACTAGTGCTATTTTCTTATTGTACGCAATTCCAATAATCCTATTTGCTGCTGAGCCAAGCACTCCTTTAAGTCCTACAAATAACGCGACTAACATTTCATCTACGGAACAAAGTTTTAACTGGACTACAATTTCGGCTGCGAGTGCATATAGAATTGTTGTTTCTAGGACATCAAATTTTGATGGCTTTGTAGACAATGATGGTGGCAGTAGCTGTGCAGATACTACTAAATGTCAGACAGGTACTTCAAGTGGATCAGGGTATGCTGGTTTTGCTTTAGAAAAAGGAACCAAGTACTACTGGAAGACAAGATCAGATGTTTCTGGCTGGTCAGTAGTTTCCTCGTTTACAACAGAAACATTACCTATACCATTACGACCTAGCTTAATTAGCCCGTTAGATAACAGTGAGATCACTGATACAACACCATATCTGGATTGGAGTGATGTAAGCGATGCAACAAGTTATAAATTATATTTAATTAATGAGGCTAATGGTCGTTTTGTTCATAACGGGGTAAGCGTTACATCAAGTAATAAAACCAGTGCAGAGTTAACAATAGGGGAGACTTATCGTTTATGGGTGACCTCATGTAATAGTGCAGGTTGTAGCAGCCAAGGTTCTGTATACAATACGTTTACAGTTGCCCCACCTGTAATAGCACCAAGTACTCTTTTAAGTCCTACAAATAACGCGACTAACATTTCATCTACGGAACAAAGTTTTAACTGGACTACAATTTCGGCTGCGAGTGCATATAGAATTGTTGTTTCTAGGACATCAAATTTTGATGGCTTTGTAGACAATGATGGTGGCAGTAGCTGTGCAGATACTACTAAATGTCAGACAGGTACTTCAAGTGGATCAGGGTATGCTGGTTTTGCTTTAGAAAAAGGAACCAAGTACTACTGGAAGACAAGATCAGATGTTTCTGGCTGGTCAGTAGTTTCCTCGTTTACAACAGAAACTGCTAACCAAACACCTGCATTAAGTAGTCAATCAGCAACACCTAGTACAATTAGCTTAGGATCTAGTACGATACTGGAAAGTATATGGGCAGATCCAGAAGGGCAATATATTGTTAATGTACGTGCTAGGTACCGCCTACAAGGTAGTGGAGCAATATGGACATATGTTAATTTAAGGCATATTTCAGGATATACCTTTAATAATAGTATTACACCCGCTTCGGCAGGTACTTATGAGTATGAATTTCAGGCTTCTGATGCAATAAATAGTACTAGCAGTGTTATTAATACGACCGCGTGGTTATCAGGGGGAACTTTTGGTGTTATTGATCAAACAGTAAATACCTCAACCCTAAAAGTAAACACACAAGGACAAGGAAAAGTCTTTAGTTCACCCTCTAATGAAATTGATTGTGGTTCAATATGTAATTATGAGTATATAAATAATACTGAAATAACACTCATTGCAACGGCTGAAACAGGCTGGGATTTTAGTGCGTGGAATTATGACCGTACACTTCAGCCAAATAATTGCACAACTGCAAGCTGTGAACTACTTATAAAAGAAAACTTCACACTAACAGCAGTATTTATAGAGCAAGAAACACCTAGTGAAGAGACTAAGGTAACAGATTTCACCCCTAAACGCGCACCAAGAAATTCAGCCACTACCTTTACGCTTACAGGTGAAAACTTAACAGACTCTATTATTGCTAATATTGAAGGGACAAATAACCACTGCCAATTAATATCATTTTCAAAAAGCAAAATAACTTTATCTTGTACGCCCAGTGAACAGGGACAAAAACGACTTTATTTAAAAGATAGCCAAGGTGAAAACAAGGATAAAGCAATAGCAGGTAGTCAATACTTATATATTGAAGTAACACCACCAATCAATAATAACGCTCCATCAGTATGGATTGATAACTTACCTGATTACATTACATTAGATCAACAATTTTTGCTTACAGTAAAAAGTGAAGATATTGATAATAATTTATTCAGTATTCAAGCCGACTGGGAAAATGATAACAATTTAGACCGAATTGTATACGTTAATAATACGGCTGGTCAGGATGTTCATTTTTCTTATACTAGAAGTAACAATGATTTAAGTGACCTTGCTATACGGTTTATTGCAACCGATACAGACGGTAACCAAAGTTATTTTAAACATGTTTTTCGTGTCATTGAAAAACCTAAAATTATTGCTCCAGTATCAGGGGTTGAAGGTAAAGATAATCAAATATCAAAAAATACTGAGTGTGTAATAGATAGCACCGCAGTAGCTGATGGTTCAAACCCTATTCTTGCTAGTAGTGGTGCAAAAGTAGAAGATAAGCAGCTATTAAGCGTGAATGGTATCGTCCCTGTTACCTTTAATATTAGCTATAACTCACTTATTCGTGGTCAAAGTGGTGTAGGGGTTGGTTGGGTTTTTGCTAATGCTTATGCTGCACAAATCAGTGAAAGTCCCAATGGTGATGTAACCATTTTATGGTCTGATAACCAGCAACATAAATTCACCCCTAATGGCGATGGAACTTATGCAACACAAAGTTTTGGCTGTCGATTAGATAGGCTGACCAAGTTAGAAAATGGGGGTTTTAAAGTAGAGCGAAGAAATCGTTTAACTTATATTTTTAATGAGTTTAACTTTTTAACTCGAATTGAAAATGCAAAAGCACAAGGCGTTAATTTTGAATTTGACCAACAAAGTCGCTTAATAAAAGCTTATGAACCCATTAGTAATGCCAGTATAAATTACCTTTATGATACTGAAGGTTTTCTAACACAAGCAACAAGCTCAGCAGGTAGAGTTGTTTTACTTGAATATCAAAATAAACAACTGACAAAAATCACGCATGTTGATGGCGTTATTGAAGAGTTTACTTACAACGAACTTGATCAAATTATTGACCATTACCTAGACAATAAAATTGTGAGTACCACAACTTATGATGAGAAAGGTAGAGCCACACAGCAGAATGATTCGCGTGATGATAACTTAAACTTATTCTTAACTTATGAAGAAACAGATGACTTTATAACCACCACTATTACCAACCGTAACGGTGACGTAACGGTTAAAAAATTCGATAAAAACTATCAGTTGGTCAATGAAACTAATGCGTTAAACGAACAGCGTAATATTGAATACAATGGGGATGGTAAGCCAACAAAAATAACCAATGCGCGTGGATTTATAACCGCAATGGAATATAACCAATATGGCGATATTACACAGCTACTATTACCTAATGGTGCAACAGACAACAAACAGTATGATGCGAATAGAAACCTTATTAAGCATACCAATGCACTAATAAAAAACACTACCTATACTTATTTTGATAATACAAATAATGTAGCAACAGCAACAAACGCATTAGGTTTTTCAACAAACTTCACCTACAACACAAATAACCAACAAAAAAGTGTTACAACAGCTGAAGGCAGAACAACCTATTACGGCTATACGAATGGTTTAGTCAGTAGCGCTACAAACCCAGAAGGGTATACCCGTCATATTTACTATGATTTAGACGGGTATACAACGTCAGAAACTGATTACCAAGGCAATGAAACCAGCTATGAGCGTGATGGTTTTGGGCGTGTTATTCAAAAAGTTGACCCATTAGGCAATACAGAGGCATGGACTTATGATGCCAGAGGTAACGTATTAACCTACCTTGATGCAAAAAATAGAGAAACGAGTTTTGAATACAATGGTCAAGGTGATTTAACTCAAAAAATATACACGCCTAACGATGAAGAATTTATATGGCACTATAAATACGATGGTGAAAGTCGCTTAATTGAAAGCATATTACCTGATGGTAGTATCACTAAATTGACCTTAGACGCATTAGGTCGAATGATTGAAACGACTGATGCATTAGGCAATAGTATAAAAGCTAAGTTTGATAAAAATGGTAACTTAATTGAAGCAACAGATGCTTTAAATAATGTCAGTACAGCAAACTTTGATGAAGTAGACCAAGTAACCAGTACCATAGATGCACTAAACAATACGCAGTCGTTCACTTATAACTTATTAGGACAAGTTAAAACAACCACTAATGCTTTATCTCAGTTGTGGAAAAATACTTACGATGAGCTATCAAGATTAGTGAGTATTGATCACCCTAGTAGAATTGATATGCCAATAATAACCCATCAAGCATTTGATAAAGACAATAATATTATCAGCATTACTACGCCATCTAGTGATATTCGTAAACTAGAATTAAACGAGAATGCACAAGTATCAACAGAAACAACAGCAGATAATGTAGCGCAAAATTATTTTTATAATGAAAATTCTTTAATTGAAACCTCAACCAACGGCAGAAATCAACAAACAAATTATGTCTATGATGAAGTCTCTTTATTAAAAAGCTTTACTGATGATATTTCAACCATCAGTTACGGATATGATGAAACCTATAGCCCTCTGCAGATAACTGAAAATGATATAACCATCACACGTCAATATGATAGCTTTGATAGAGTCATTGAATACAAGCAAACCGATACAAATTTTCGCGGTATTAACTTTGTTTTTGATAAATCAGGTAATGTCGCCCAACTGGATTATATTAATGATAACGGCAATCAAAATCTTCCCATTAAATATACCTATGACCTATTAAATAGAGTTAAAACGGTATCAGGTCTTAACCAAGACTTTATATTGGCAGAATATGAATATGACAATAACCACAATATAACAAAGGTCATAAGGGCGAATGGTACGGTATTAAGCAATGAATATGATGTATTAAATAGACTAATGCTCAGTACAGATAGAGCTGCTGATGGTACGATTATTTTGCAGCAACGTTATGCTTACAATGCCATAGGACAACTAACGGAAGAACATATAACGCCTGAACCATCACCACCTGCTGAATTATTAGCTGAACAAATCATGACTTATACAGCAGATAATAGAATAGCAACGAAAAATTCAGAAAGTTTTGACTTTGATGGTGATGGCAATACACTGAATATAGGTGATAAAGCATTAAAGTTTAATGCAAGGAATCAGCTAGAAAGTGCAGGAAATCATGAGTATGGCTATAACGCAGAAGGGATGCGTGTTAGCAAAATCTATAATAATGGTACTGAGCAAGAAGTAACCCGCTATTCATTGTTACCTGATTATCTTGGGCTACCACAAATTGCTTGGGAAGCTAAAGCAACAAACGGATCACAGGCTGATTACAACTTCTTTATATACAGCGCTCATGGCTTAATTGCGCAAAGAACATCAAAAGCAAATGAAGCCGCGATTATGCATTATTTTCACTTTGATTACCGTGGCTCAGTCGCTGCGATAACTGATGAAAATGGAATAGTGGTTGCACGTTTTGGTTATACGGCATTTGGTCAGCAATATGCGGCTGAAGGATTTGAAGAAGCAAACAAAGAAATTAGCACACCTTTTGGCTATAACGGACGTGATGGTGTCATTACAGATTCCAATGGCTTAATTTACATGCGCGCGCGGTATTATTCGCCTGAGTTACGCCGCTTTGTGAGTAAAGATCCATTGCGAGGTAATATTGGTGATTTAGGTTCTTTGAATCGTTATGCTTATGTGGGGGGGGATCCTGTTAATTTTGTTGACCCTAGTGGTGAGTCAGCACAGCTAGTATGTGGTTTAGTGGTACTAGGATTAATGGTAACTAGTTTTGATGATGTTATAACGCCAGCACCCCCAGTAACAAAAATATGGGTATATGGGAGTAAAGGTTTAACGTATACAATTGGTAGCTATAATAAAATTAAAGGGACAATAAAAGGTTTTGAGGCGCACCATTTAATTCCTCAAAGATTATTAAAACAGCTAGGTATTTCTGTAAGCGAAGTAACTAGTATTTCTCTTAATAAACTAATACATAGAATGACACAAAGTCATGGGAATAAAACTATAGCCAATGTTAGTAATAAAATTGATAAAATGATAATTAATAAATTTGGTATAAAAGATGGATTAAGAAGAATATTTGATAAAAATATTAAAGATCTAGGTAGAATAGATAAAGCCTATTTAAGACATGAAAAAAAACTTACAGAACATTTTGAGAAATGGCTTAAAGATTTATAGACTATATTGTCTAGTAACAACCAATAATCTGTTTCAAGTTGTGTTTTTGTTCTACCTATATTGAATTATCTAAGTCAAAATATTGGGGTAATTTGTTGTTAAATAAGGTGTATTAGAATAACTATTTATTTGCTCTAAAGTGCAAATATTTACAGGAGTTTAAAATGATTAAGATAGTAATAAGTCTGTTTTTATCTGTTAGCTTTACCGCGTACACCGCATATCGTAATGCCGTAAGTTGGATGAGCGGCAGCGTTATCCGACATGTTTCGGTATACATCCATTGATGTTTATGTTTATGAGGTTGTCTAGGCTTGGGATATGACGGAAGGCGCTGTCGCTTTTCCATCCTACGGGTGCAGTATTATTTTTAACTTAATAACCCGTAAGGCGTACGTAGGTTGGATGAGCTTATCAAGCGGAGCGTAGATAACGAAATCCGACATTTTCGGACACTTATCATGACCGCGTAATTCCGACATTTTCGGGTACTTATCATGTCGGATTTCGTTTTTTAATGCGATGCAATAAAAAATCTCATCCAACCTACGGTTTTGAATTTGTTTTATAAAATATATGACGGTGGGTTATGTCTAATTATCGACGCTATCGTATTGCGGGTGGGTGTTATTTTTTTACTGTGAATTTATTGGAACGTAATAAATCATTATTGGTTGATCATGTTGATTTATTACGGGAATCGGTACGATTGTGTAAACAAAAACACCCATTTTATATTGATGCGTGGGTGGTGTTGCCAGAGCATATGCATTGTATCTGGACATTACCTGAAGGTGATGTGGATTTTTCAAAACGCTGGAAATTAATTAAAGCGGAATTTTCCAAAGGATTGCCGAAAGATGAAAGGCGTTCAATGGTACGTATAAAACGTGGCGAACGGGGTATATGGCAACGTCGATTCTGGGAACATGCAATACGGGATGATAGGGATTATGAAAAACATATGGATTATATCCATCACAACCCCGTTAAACATGGCTGGGTAAAAAATGTAATTGACTGGCCTTATTCAAGCTTCCATCGACATCATAAAAATGGGCTTTACCCAGCCGATTGGGCAGGAAATGAAGGCGACGAAATTGAAATAGGCGAGCGTAGGTTGGATGAGCGGTAGCGTAATCCGACATGTTTCGGTGTACATCCATTGATAATATTGGCCTGATGTTTATGAGGCTGGCTTGGCTTGGGATATGACGGAAGGCGCTGTCGCTTTTCCATCCTACGGGTGCTGTATTATTTTTAACTTAATAGCGTGGATCCAAGTATTTAAAAAGTCACATTTTTTGCTATTCGCAAAAAACAGCACTATTTTAAATGGCAAGTATATTGTGTGTTAGCGTAAAATAAGAAATTGTAAACATTTTAGGGGTTTCAGTATGAATATATTAATAGTATGTTTCTTTTTATTTTTTAGCTTGAATGTTAATGCTGTAGGCTACGAATATGACAATGAAAACCGAATTAAACAAGCTACATATGCGGATGGAACTGTAGTTAGTTACGAATATGATACTGATGGAAATATAACTAAAATAAGCCCAACAGAAAGTGCGTCAAGTAATGATACCATTGTAGATGTTAACAATAGTACCGACACAGCCACAGAAGTACCTAAAGAAACAAAAAGTAAGAAAGGGGCTTGCTTTATTGCAACTGCCGCTTATGGTAGTTACTTTATGCCTAAAGTTAAGACTTTAAGAGTTTTTAGGGATGAACAGTTATTAACTAATACAGCAGGACAGTATTTTGTTAAGCAATATTACCAATATTCACCGCCAATAGCTGATTATATTAGTAAACGTGAATGGCTAAAAATGGGTGTTAGGTCAATATTAACACCAATGGTTTATGCGATAGAAAACCCTATTAAATTCTTTATGGGTCTATTTTTATTATTTATTTTAATACTGAAAGTCGAAGTTAAAAACTCTCTTTATCGAGTTCAGAAATTATTAAACTAAATATCATAAATAGATAATTTATAGGCGAGAAAAAGGGGGTACACAAGATTCCCTAAGTAACACAATGCACTTGTGTTACTTAGAGGTGATTGTTCGGGGTAGATGCAGAATATGGAGCACAGCCCACGTTAAAAGATTTATCGTCTCATAATTGCTAAGACTTTACGGTT
>Ga0209707_1001082_pt1 | contig 15732 bp, 9 predicted proteins | sample EN4Hudsemesocosm_FD_184630 | JGI IMG/M metagenome (GOLD analysis project Ga0209707, IMG submission 184630) | Methane-oxidizing microbial communities from mesocosms in the Hudson Canyon - EN4B Hudson Canyon (SPAdes) (version 2) | ecosystem: Environmental > Aquatic > Marine > Cold seeps | place... | reverse complement strand
ACAGTCGATTATTTTAGTGGATTAAATGTAAGCGAAGCACAGAGTTCAACAGAATTTGGGATAAAATTATTAGGAGCATCATTAATTGATTACCAAGCCACAGCATCTGATTTAAATGTTATTGCAAATCAATTAGATAACCTAGTTAATGGGTCCAGTACTGATGATCAAATATATGGCAATGCAGGTAATGATGTACTGAATGGTGGCGATGGCAACGATACCTTATTGGGTGGAGCAGGCAATGACAGCCTCAATGGGGGTAATGGCAGCAATACCATGGCAGGTGGCCAGGGTAATGACATGCTGGTTGGTGGAAGTTATTACTCAACGGATACTTATGTGTTTAACCTGGGTGATGGCCAGGATGAAATCAGTGATTATGGCTATTCGGGTTCTCTGGATCGGCTACAGTTTGGCGCAGGTATAACCACGGCTGACTTAACTTTGAGTCGAATAGGACAGGATCTGGTTGTAGGCGTTGGAACAGGGACTGATCAAATTATCATCAAGCAATGGTTTGATAATACCAAATATTTTATAGAAAGTTTTCATTTTACTGATGGTAGCAGTTTAAGTGCCTTGCAAGTGACAGAACAAAGTATCTACCAGGGCACGGCTGGCAATGATCTGATGAATGGTTTCAGTACTTATAATGAACAATTCAGCGGCAATGCAGGTGACGATACCATTAATGGAAATGCAGGTAATGACCATCTGGATGGCGGTGCAGATAATGATGTGCTGAATGGTGGAGATGGCAATGATACCTTATTGGGTGGTGCAGGCAATGACAGCCTAAATGGTGGTGAAGGCATCAATATCATGGCGGGTGGCCAGGGCAATGACACGCTGGTTGGTGGCAGTTATTACTCTACTGATACCTATGTGTTTAATCTGGGTGATGGTCAGGATGAAATCAGTGATTATGGCTATTCGGGTTCTCTGGATCGGCTACAGTTTGGCGCAGGCATTACCACGGCTGACTTAACTTTGAGTCGAATAGGACAGGATCTGGTTGTAGGCGTTGGAACAGGGACTGATCAAATTATCATCAAGCAATGGTTTGATAATACCAAATATTTTATAGAAAGTTTTCAGTTTACTGATGGTAGTAGTTTAAATGCAACGCAAGTCTCAGAACAAAGTATCTATCAGGGCACGGCCGGCAATGATCTGATGAATGGTTTCAGTACTTATAATGAACAATTCAGCGGCAATGCAGGCGACGATACCATTAATGGAAATGGTGGCAATGACCATCTGGATGGTGGGGGAGGTAATGATGTACTGAATGGTGGCGATGGCAACGATACCTTATTGGGTGGTGCAGGCAATGACAGCCTCAATGGGGGTAATGGCATCAATATCATGGCGGGTGGTCAGGGCAATGACACGCTGGTTGGTGGCAGTTATTACTCTGCTGATACCTATGTGTTTAATCTGGGTGATGGTCAGGATGAAATCAGTGATTATGGCTATTCGGGCTCTCAGGATCAGCTACAGTTTGGCGCAGGCATTACCACGGCTGACTTAACTTTGAGTCGTATAGGACAGGATCTGGTTGTAGGCGTTGGAACAGGGACTGATCAAATTATCATCAAGCAATGGTTTGACAGTACTACTTATTTTATAGAAAGTTTTCAGTTTACAAACGGTAGCAGCCTTAATGCCAGGCAAGTCACAGAACAAAGCATCTATCAGGGCACGGCTGGCAATGATCTGATGAATGGTTTCAGTACTTATAATGAACAATTCAGCGGCAATGCAGGCGACGATACTATTAATGGAAATGCAGGCAATGACTATCTGAATGGCGGAGCAGGTAATGATGTTTTGAATGGTGGAGATGGCAACGATACCTTGCTGGGTGGAGCTGGCAATGACAGTTTAAATGGTGGTGATGGCATCAATATCATGGCAGGTGGCCAGGGCAATGACACGCTGGTTGCTGGCAGTTATTACTCTGCTGATACCTATGTGTTTAATCTGGGTGATGGGCAGGATGAAATCAGTGATTATGGCTATACGGGTTCTCAGGATCGGCTACAGTTTGGCGTAGGCATAACCTCGGCTGACTTAACTTTGAGTCGTATAGGACAGGATCTGGTTGTAGGCGTTGGAACAGGGACTGATCAAATCACCATCAAGCAATGGTTTGATAATACCAAATATTTTATAGAAAGTTTTCAGTTTACTGACGGTAGCAGTTTAAATGCAACGCAAGTCACAGAGCAAAGTATTTATCAAGGCACGGCTGGCAATGACCTGATGAATGGTTTCAGTACTTATAATGAACAATTCAGCGGCAATGCAGGTGACGATACCATTAATGGAAATGCAGGTCATGACCATCTGGATGGTGGAGCAGGTAATGATGTACTGAATGGCGGAAGTGGTAACGATACCTTATTGGGTGGTGCAGGCAATGACAGTTTAAATGGCGGTGATGGCATCAATATCATGGGTGGTGGCCAGGGCAATGACACGCTGGTTGCTGGTAGTTATTACTCAACGGATACCTATGTGTTTAATCTGGGTGATGGGCAGGATGAAATCAGTGATTATGGCTATACGGGTTCTCAGGATCGGCTACAGTTTGGCGCAGGCATCTCTTCTGATAATCTCTGGTTAACCCAGGAAAATGATGATCTGCTTTTGCAACGATTAGGCAGTGATGATCAGGTCCGTATTGCTAGCTGGTTTACTTCTACAACCCAACAAATTGAGCAAATTCAAACCGAAAATGCGGTGCTACTTAATAATCAGGTCGCCAATTTAGTTAATGCAATGGCTGCATTTAATGTCCCTGCAAGTGCTGATGGCATTATTCCTCAGGAGATACAGGACCAACTGGCACCTGTTATTGCAGCTAGCTGGACTTGATTTAAAGTCTCTGGGAATCATTAGTTTAACTTTTGAGGTAGGTGGGGCGTAGCTGGACTGGTTACGTCATACCTGCTGGGATGTGCTTCACTCATCCTAACGATGATCGTTGTTAACATCCCTGTCTCTGGATCTCGGCATCCCTGCCAAGATGACGTTTTGATGTTGTCTTGCGATAACAATTGGATCAAGATCAAGAACAGTCGCGGCCAATAGGCCCCTCCTACCGATAATAATTATTCGGGAAAGTATTGGGTAGTTTGTCTGATGATTGTGCGGACTAAAGTCCGCTCTACAATACTCTATACCTGCGAGTTCCAAGCAGGACATTATGTGTTTAAGGAATAGTCTTTCCTCATTTTAACCCAACCCAAACAGGTAAAAACTATTGGATTCACCACAACAAGACTCTGGACTTAGATGTCTGGTTCTTATCGCAGGTTATTATCATTTACCTGCTAATGCAGAGCATTTAGCTCATAGTCATGGTAAAGCGGGGTCAGCTTTTAGCAGCATAGAGATTATTCATGCGGGTCGCTCGCTGGGGCTTAAGGTTCAATCAACTCAAAGTAACTGGCAGCGTATACAAAAGACAGCCTTTCCTATTATGGTGCAACATAAGGAAGGTACATTTTTTATTTTGGCAGGTCTAAAAGATGGCAAGGTATTAATCCAGAACCCTTTAGAATCAGCTCCTCAGAGTTTAAGCCCAGAACAGTTTTTAGATTCATGGAATGGGCAAACTATTTTGTTTACTCGCCGTGCATCATTGACTAACTTAGGTGGGAAATTTGATATTAGCTGGTTTATTCCTGCCTTGTTAAAATACAAAAAGTTATTTTTAGAGGTGTTATTGGCTTCATTTTTCCTGCAATTATTTGCATTGTTAACGCCCTTGTTCTTCCAGGTGGTTATAGATAAAGTTCTAGTTCATCATGGTATGACGACTCTGGATGTTCTAGCTGTTGGCCTGTTAGCAATTTCACTATTTGAGGTGGTGTTATCGGGTTTACGGACTTATCTGTTTTCACATACCGCTAACCGTGTTGATGTGATGCTGGGGGCCAGGTTATTTAAACATTTACTGGCTTTACCTATTGCTTATTTTGAAGCACGTCGGGTAGGGGATTCTGTTGCTAGAGTCAGAGAGCTGGAAAATATCCGTAATTTTCTAACGGGGTCTGCATTAACGCTGGTCGTTGACTTGTTTTTTACGCTAGTGTTTTTTGCCGTGCTGTATTATTACAGTCCGCTGCTTACTGCTATTGTTGCAGGTGCTATTCCTTTTTATATTGTTTTATCAGTTGTTATTACCCCTGTTTTACGTAAGCGCCTAGATGAAAAATTCAGTCGAGGGGCAGAAAATCAGGCTTTTCTGGTCGAATCTATTACCGGAGTACAAACACTTAAAGCACTGGCTGTTGAACCACAAATGCAACGGAGATGGGAAGAGCAATTGTCTGGCTATGTGGGTGCTAGTTTTAAGGCTAATAATCTGGGCAATATAGCCAATCAGGTGGCTGGCTTTATCAACAAGGTGACCACGGTCCTTATTTTATGGGTGGGGGCTACCGCTGTTATGAATGGGGATTTAAGTGTTGGGCAGTTAATTGCTTTTAATATGATTTCTGGGCGAGTCAGTGGTCCTATTTTACGTTTAGTACAACTATGGCAAGACTTTCAGCAGGCTGGTATTTCAATTCAACGATTAGGGGATATTTTAAATAGTCCTGCAGAACCTGGCTATAACCCGGGACGTGCAGCTTTGCCGCCCTTAGCTGGGAAAGTGGAATTTGAGCATGTTACTTTTCGATATACGCCTGAACGCCCAGAGGTGTTAAAAAATATTTGTTTAACGATTGGCGCGGGTGAAGTGATCGGAATTGTGGGACGGTCGGGGTCAGGAAAAAGCACTTTGACCAAGTTAATCCAGCGATTATATGTGCCTGAATCTGGGCGGGTATTAATTGATGGAGTCGATCTGGCATTAATTGAACCTGCATGGCTCAGACGACAGGTTGGGGTGGTATTGCAGGAAAACTATCTATTTAATCGTTCGGTACGAGACAATATTGCCTTGAGTAATCCCGGGATGGGGATGGAGCAAATTATTCAAGCCGCTAATATGGCGGGTGCGCATGAATTTATTCTGGAATTACCCGAAGGCTACGACACTCTGGTTGGTGAGCATGGCAGTAATTTGTCGGGGGGACAGCGGCAACGAATTGCTATTGCCAGATCATTAATCACACAACCTAAAATTTTGATTTTTGATGAAGCCACCAGTGCGCTGGATTATGAGTCAGAAAATATAATCCAAAATAATATGCGTGAAATATGCAAAGGCCGTACGGTGTTTATTATTGCCCATCGCTTAAGTGCTGTGCGCCGGTGTAACCGTATATTGGTTGTGGAGAAAGGACAGATTGCAGAGCAAGGCAGTCATCAACAGTTATTACAATTACAAGGACATTATGCTCGTCTTCTTGCGCTTCAAGAAGGGGCACCCTTATGAAAATTAGTATGGAACAGCAATTTCTGCCAGCCGTTCTGGAAATACAACAAACACCTCCATCTCCCATTGGTCGCTCAATTATCTGGTTGATAGTGTTGTTCTTTGTATGTAGTTTGCTTTGGGCATCTCTGGGATTTATTGATATTGTCTCGGTTGCTTCAGGAAAAATCATTCCAAATGGGCATGTTAAAGTCATTCAGCCTTTAGAGATTGGTACAGTTACTAATATTTCTGTGGTTGAAGGGCAACGGGTGCAGCAAGGTGAAAGTCTGATAGCACTTGATTCCCGCACCATAAATGCCGAAATTGCTCAGTTAATGACTGAACAAAGTTTAGCTGAGCAGCAAAGAAAGCGCTTGCAGTGGCTGGCTAATCAACAGAAAAAAGGATTCCAGCAACTGGAAAATGACTGGGAAAATAATGACCCCGTGTTAACAAGTCAATGGCTGGAATATCAGGATAGGCTGAATACTTTACAGGCAGATAAAAATAAACGGCAAGCTGAATATACTGCGGTAAAACAACAAGCAGAAAAATTCAGCGCAATTTTGCCGATTATAAGTCAGCGGAGCCAAAATGAGAAAAGTCTGGTTGATAAAAAACTCTATCCAAAGCAAGAATACCTAGAAACAGAGCAGCAACGCATAACAACTCTTTATGATCTTAAAAGCCAGCAAAGTCGGGTTAAAGAATTACAACAAACGATTGCCGAAATTAAAGCACAAATGCAACATACGCGCAGTGAATTTTCCAAGAGTAATTTAGAGAAACAAGAAGAAGTTAATCATAAAATTAAAAGTATTAAACAGGAATTAATTAAAGCTGAAACACGTCAAAAAGCGCGACAACTTATTGCACCTATAGATGGCATCGTTCAGCAATTAACTATTCATACTATCGGTGGCGTTGTTACGCCTGCTCAAGAGTTAATGATTATTGTGCCTCAAATGGCAACGCTGGAAATTGAAGCTTATGTGGAAAATAAAGATATTGGCTTTGTAAGAGAGCAGCAGGATGCTGCTATCAAACTTGACGCATTTCCGTTTACAAAATACGGTACGCTAGAGGGTGAGATTATTGATATATCAGATGATGCCGTATCGGATGAGGATAAAGGTTTAATTTATAAAGCAAGAGTGGCACTTAAACAGACAACGATGCAAGTAGAGGGTAAACAGGTTAATTTGAGCCCTGGAATGTCGGTAAGTGTTGAGATAAAAACAGGCCAGCGGCGAGTGATTGAATTTTTCCTGGCACCGTTATTGAAATATAAGGATGAAAGTATTCGCGAGCGCTAATGTAGTCATACACGTTGATTGGCGGTTAGCTAGTAATTCCTCAATAATCAGGGCAAGCATCATAGATTTCTTATAAAAAATTATATGACTGTGAACAAAACAGCTTGCTCATTTTCTACAACATGGGTCTTTTGGAAGTGAGGCTTTAGAGGCTGTGAAAGTATTCGAGAAAACCACTAAAAACAGCTAAAAATTAGCTGTAAGCCATTGATTCTTCGTTGCCGAAATGCAGTTTTTTGCCTAATTTCGGAATACTTTCACAGTCTCTAAAGCCTCACTTCCGTTTGCCAATTTTTATTAACTTATTTACAACTCAGTCTATGGTTTATTCATCACCATGATTTGTTTTATTCTGAGAAAGCTGTGAGGTGCTGGCTATCTGTGATTCAACCATTTCAATAGCCGTTTTAACCGCAAATTGCAGGCTTCCCAAGTTTGCTTTTCCAGTACCCGCTAAATCAAGTGCAGTTCCATGGTCAACAGATGTGCGAATAATGGGTAAGCCAAGGGTAATATTAACGGCCTGTCCAAACCCTTTGTATTTTAGAACAGGTAAACCTTGATCATGGTACATCGCTAAAACAGCATCTGCGGATTGCAGGTATTTTGGGGTAAATAGGGTATCAGCAGGTAATGGGCCCTGTAGGTTAATGCCTTGTTGTCTTAAGGTCTTTAATGTGGGTTCTATGATATCTATTTCTTCTCTGCCTAAATGACCATTTTCACCTGCATGAGGGTTGAGTCCGCAAACTAATATAGTTGGCTCGGCAATAGAAAAGTGATGCTGTAAATCTTTATGTAATAGGGTGATGACTTTAGTCAAACGATCAATTGTTATTGCATCGCTAACTTCAGATAAGGGCAGGTGGGTAGTGACTAAGGCAACCCGTAAACCAGCGGTCGCCAGCATCATGACTGGATGTCCATCAGTAATGTTGGCTATAAATTCGGTGTGCCCGGTAAATGCAATATTGGCATCGTTAATGATACCTTTGTGCACGGGAGCCGTTACCATGGCGTCAAAAATCCCATCTAAACAGCCTTGAGTCGCTAGTCTGATTGTTTCAATAACATAGGGACTATTATCAGCACTCAATTGGCCACTGTTAACGCTGGTTTTTAATTGCACAGGCTGCACAGTGATTGAACCGGCTTCACAGGGTTGTGCTTCAATAGCGGGGTCAAAAATATTAATTGAGAGAGGGAGTTCTAATTGTCTGGCTCGCTGAATTAATAACTCTGGGTCTGCTATTATTATTAGTTGGCAGTGATGTTTTTGCTGGGCAAGTTGAATGCATAAATCTGGGCCAATACCCGCAGGTTCACCTGGCGTAAGTGCTAAACGTGGAATTGAGTGAGCTATTGTCATTAATGAGGCAGGGGCAGGTAATTATAATAGTGGCTATTTTATCGCTATCCGGCTTTGGATTGCTTTTTTATTAATGAAAGGAAGAAAGAGTATGAAGGAAGGACGTCTAGTTTCAAATTATATCCAGTTTGTTACTAACCATCCCTGGTGGATATTATTATTCATTGTTATTGTTGTTTCGGCAATGGCGGGAGGTATTGGGAACCTTGGATTCAAGAATGATTATCGAGTTTATTTTGGCCAGGAAAATCCACAGTTAAAAGCATTTGAAGAAATACAAAATACTTATAATGAGTCAGATGCAGTGATGTTTGTACTACAACCTGAAAATGGGAAAGTATTTAGTCAGCAAACATTGCAAGCGATTCATCAATTAACAGAAAAATCCTGGAAAATTCCGTATTCAAGCCGAGTCGATTCAGTAACGAACTTTCAATATACTGAGGCTGAAGAGGATGATTTGATTGTCACTGATCTTGTGGTCGATCCCATTGTGTCAGCAGAAGAAATTGAAAAAATCAAACAGGTTGCTTTGCATGAGCCCTTTTTAGTTAATAAACTGGTCTCGGTTAAAGCTGATGTTGCTGGTGTTAATGTTGTTTTACAAATGCCAGGGGATGATCCGGGTGAAGTGACTGAAGTGGCAACAGCTGCCCGAGCGTTAGTGTCAGAAATAGAAGTGGCTTATCCTGGGATGAAAGTTTATTTGACGGGTATGGCCATGATGAGTAATGCATTCAGTGAATCGGCCATAAATGATAATAAATTGCTGGTTCCTTTGATGTATCTCTGTGTCATCGTGGTGTTATTAATAAGTTTAAGATCATTCAGTGCAACGATTGCTGTGGTGTTATTGATTATTTTTTCTATTATTTCTGCATTAGGTATTGCTGGCTGGTTAGGCTGGTTTTTAACGCCAACATCGGCCATATCGCCAACTATTATTTTAACAATGGCTGTTGCTGATTGTGTGCATATTCTAGTGACTCAATTACATAATATGCGAATAGGGCATGAAAAACGGCAAGCGATACGAGAGAGTTTAAGAGTCAATTTTCAACCGATTCTATTAACCAGTCTGACGACGGCCATTGGATTCTTAAGCATGAACTTTAGTGATGCACCTCCGTTCAGGGATCTCGGTAATATAGTTGCCATAGGGGTTGTGTTGGCCTGGTTATTTTCTATCACGTTTTTACCTGCATTAATGGTTGTTTTGCCTGTTAAAGTTAAAATACAGGATGAGATGGAAAACACTATTATGCTGCGATTGGCTAATTGGGTAGTTAAGTTTCGAAAACCTTTATTAATTGTTAATGGCATTATCGCTTTAATCATGATGACGTTTGTGCCACAAAATCAGCTAAATGATGAGTTTGTAAAATACTTTGATGAAAGCACAGAATTTAGGCAAGGTACAGACTTTCTAAATAATAATATGGGGGGAATTTATACTATTGAACTGTCTATCCATGCTGATGAGTCGGGTGGGATAAATGAACCCGTATTTTTAAATGAGGTACAAAACCTGGTTGATTGGTTACTAAGTCAGCCAGAAGTTATTCAGGCCGATACTGTGACTAATATTTTTAAGCGCTTAAACAAAAATATGCACGCAGATAATGAGCGATGGTATCAATTGCCAGAAACGCGTGAGCTGGCCGCACAGTATTTGTTGTTATATGAGATGTCATTGCCTTATGGCCTGGATTTAAATGATCAGATTAATATTGATAAATCGGGTATTCGGGTCACGGCGTCATTGAAAAGCTTGAGTTCAAACCAGATGCTGGCTCTTGAGCAGCGAATAAAGCAGTGGATAGAGCTGAATTCGCAATATAAAATTGAGTTAGCCAGTCCAATTTTAATGTTTTCTCATATAGGAAGCCGAAATATTATCAGAATGGTTTTAGGCTCAATATTGGCATTAGTTGTTATTTCATTCCTTCTTATCCTGGCATTTAAATCGATAAAACTAGGCTTGATTAGCCTTGTGCCTAATTTAGTTCCAGCCGGTATAGCTTTTGGTGTTTGGGGGGTGATCAGTGGGCAGATTGGTTTGGGTTTATCAGTTGTTACGGGGATGACTTTAGGTATAGTGGTTGATGATACCGTCCACTTTATCAGTAAATATCAGCGGGCTAGAAAGGAAAAAGGCATGAGTAGTGAAGATGCTGTTCGTTATGCTTTTTCAACAGTCGGCGTAGCGTTATGGATTACCTCAATAGTCTTGGTGAGTGGTTTTATGGTATTAAGCCTGTCTCATTTCACAATGAATGCTGAAATGGGCTTGATGACAGCAATTACCATAGCGGTTGCCTTGTTTTTGGACTTGCTGTTTTTACCGCCCCTATTAATGAGTCTGGATAAAAAACAATAGCATTGGAAATGTTATTAATAAGGGATAAGAAATTTAAGTGACTGTTTTTTGAAAGTGTATGTTTGACTAGGAGTTAAAAAATGAAAAAGATAATGTGTATTATTATTCTATTAATGCCAGTAATGGTTTCTGCGCAAAATTTTCCAGGAGCTGACCCGCAAACTATGCAAGATATGATGAAAAAAGCACAGGAAATGCAAGTGTGTATGCAAAATGTTGATCAGGCAAAAATGCAGGCTTTTCAGCAACGAGCAAAAAATATGGCGGATGCAGTAACAGCACTATGCTCGGCAGGAAAGCGAGACGAAGCATTAAGTAAAGCCATGTTATTTAGTAAGGAAGTTGCTTCAGACAAAGCGATGCAACAAATAAAACGCTGTGCAGAGATAATGAAAGGTGTAATGCCAGATTTTATAGAAATGAGCAAGAGCTATAAGGGGGATGGTTCAAATCAACATGTTTGTGATTAATACAGAATGGTTTTAAATTTTAAGGCAATGTCACCGTTAAGTGTTGAAAAGTTAAAGTCGCTCTTAAGCTCTCTCCAGCAGGAGAGGGCTTAAGAGCTAACTAAATCCATATTTAACGGTGACAGTGCCAATTTTAATGGCTATAAACTATTAGCAGGTTCCATTTTGTTCTTCAAAGCACGGAGTGAATGTCGTCTTGAAAAACAGAATGGAAATAACTTTAGGAAATGAGCAAACTGTTTTATGTCATAGTCATATGCGTCTGGTAGAAACTAATAATGGAGGCGTAATATGTCTAATTGTTGTTCAGGTGGGCCTTCTTCTGTACGGGCATGCCCTCAATGCGATAAATCTTGTAAAAATGTCAGCATGAAGACTGTTTTCCACCAAGTTAAGTTTCCTGATGTTTTGAATGTTGAAACGGATAACTATTATTTTTGTGCAGACAAAAGTTGTTCAGTAGGCTATTTTTCTCAAACAGGAAAAACCATTTTAAAGCAGCAGCTAAAAACATTTGCAGAAATTAATAGTCAGACACTTTGTTATTGTTTTGATATTGGTACCGAGCAATATATGAAGGCACTGAAAGATAAAAAGGCTGTGATGATTAAGACGTTCGTTATTCAAAAAACCAAATCGGGTGATTGTGCTTGTGAAATAAGAAATCCCTCGGGGCAGTGCTGTTTAGAAAAATTCAAGCAATTAGAAAAATTTGAATGTTGTAATAATTAAAGTCACTTATCTTAGGGGATGGGACACTGTTTATTTAAGGACTGCTTTCTTAACAGGTCAGATTAATTCCTCAGTGGAACTCTAGGTAATTATGTGTTGTCAGACAATTATCTATAAATTGAGTTAAAGGGGGCAGTTATGAAAATGCAACCAGTGAAATCCAGTAAAATTAACTTGGTCGGGTATGACAAGCTGACGCATAAAATGCGAGTCTCATTTCGTAAAAAAAAGCCTATTGATTTTTGTTATGTGCCAGAAGATATTTTTTCTGCATTTCTCAATGCGCGATCCAAGAACCGTTTTTATAAACGACATATCGAAAATGATTTTCAATGTTAAATTAAAGCGACCATCGTAAAAATAGGCTATGTTACCGTTAAGTGTTGAAAAGTTAAAGGCGCTCTTAAAAGCCCTCTCCTGCTGGAGAGGGAGGGGTGAGGAGAAATAAAATAACTCTCTTCTTCTTTAATATTCTCTTATAAATCAAGAGATAAAAAAGAAATTTTGAATGATATGCTGTTTATTTTCTCCTCTCGGCAATTGCTCCTGCATTGCTCTACCTCCTGCATCCATACAGTCGACCCAAACCCTCTCCAGCAGGAGAGGGCTTAAGAGCTAACTAAATCCACATTTAACGGTGACAGAGCCTAAAAATAAGAGTTTGTAGGGCGGACTTCAGTCCGCCATAACTTGCAATAACAGTGCTTGCGGCTGACTAAAGACCACTCCGCAATCTATAGCGCTACGTTTTCCTGTGATCAAACGATAATGCTTCATGTTACGCATTTGAGAATTGTTGTAATGAGTGACTAACAGTACCTTACTCAATATTTAATTCTTTAATTTTTCTGGTCAGGGTGTTTCGTCCATATCCGAGCAATAAAGCAGCCTCATTTTTTTTCCCTGAGGTGTGTTTTAGCGCTGATTTAATTAGAATGGTTTCCACTTCTGGAATGATAACTTTTGCCACTTCCGCTTTGCCCAATTGCAGTTGCTGATTTATCGATTCTTTTAACAAAGACTCCCAATTTTCATTATTTTCATCTGTGTTTTGTTTTTCATTGTTCATCAGCTCAGGAGGAAGGTCTTCTAAATGTATTTCTCTACCTGCTGCCATCACCGTTAACCAACGGCAAATGTTTTCTAATTGTCTAACGTTTCCAGGCCAGGGTAGGGAGCTTAAAAAACTCTCAGTCTCTGGTTTTAGCTGTTTAACTTCACTATTTAATTCACTGGCCGCGACATTGAGGAAATGACGCATCAATAAAGGGATGTCCTGTTTGCGTTCGCACAATGGAGGAATGTGAATTCGAATAACATTCAGACGATGAAATAAATCTTCTCTAAAAAGCCCTTTTTCGACCAGGGACTCAAGGTTTTGGTGGGTTGCTGCAATAATTCGGACATCAACTTTAACCGCAGTATGCGAGCCAATAGGGTAGAACATGTTATCGGCTAGAACACGAAGCAGTCTTGTTTGTAATTCTGCTGGCATATCGCCAATTTCATCTAGAAACAGAGTGCCTCCATTGGCTTGTTCGAAACGTCCAGCTCTACGGCTATGAGCCCCCGTAAAAGAACCTTTTTCATGACCAAAAAGTTCGGATTCCATTAAATCTTTTGGAATTGCGGCCATGTTAAGGGCAATAAAAGGATTTTTATTTCTTGGGCTGTGTCTGTGTAATGCTTTGGCAACCAGCTCTTTTCCTGTTCCAGAGGCGCCATTAATCAAAACGGTAATGTGAGAGCGAGCTAAACGTCCGATAGCACGAAAAACCTCTTGCATGGCAGGTGCTTCGCCAATAATTTCCGGGGTTTCTTCAAGGAGCTCAGCTTCAGTTTCCACGTGTGTTGCACGTTGCCTACTTTGTAAGCAGGCTCTTTGTACAACTTCAACGACCTCATTAATATCAAAAGGTTTTGGCAAGTATTCAAATGCTCCGCCATGAAAAGCAGAAACAGCACTGTCAAGATCAGAATGAGCAGTCATCACAATAACAGGTAAGTCAGGATAACTATGTTGCACTTTTTTTAATAATTTAAAGCCATCCATGCCAGGCATTCTAATGTCTGTGATGAGTGCATCGGGCGTGTCTGTTTGTAGTGCATCTAAAAGATTTGAAGCATTAGAAAAGCTTTTACTTATCATTGAAGCTTTTTGTAATGCTTTATCTAGTACCCAGCGGATAGAGGTATCATCATCAACTATCCAGACAGTATTAGGGCTAGGCATGATTATTCTCCAAGGGCAAGTAAATTGAGAAGGTGGTGTTTCCAGGCTCGCTGTCACATTCTATCAGTCCATTGTGCTGATTAATCAGTGACTGAGCAATTGATAGGCCAAGTCCAGTACCTTCAGGGCGACTACTTATCATAGGATAAAAAATTTGGTTCATCAGTTCATGGCTAATGCCAGGGCCATTATCAATAATATCTATTTTTGCCGTTAATTTGTAACGTTTACGACCAATTGTCATATGACGCTGAATACGAGTTTTCAATATGATTGTTCCCCCTTGGTGCATTGCCTGAACAGCATTTTGTACAATATTTAGGGTGGATTGAATTAACTGGTTTTTGTCAGCTTTTAAGTTCGGTATGCTGGGGTCGTAATCAGTATAGATACTAATATCATTTCTTCCTTCTACAGTCACTAATTGCCTGACTCGCTCAAGCACTTCATGAATATTCAACATTTCTTTAATTGAAGGCTTGTTAGGGCCTAACATTTTATCCATTAATGATTTTAAGCGATCTGATTCCTGGATAATGATTTGAGTATATTCTTTAAGTTCGGGGTCTTCTAATTCAAAGTCGAGCAGTTGGGCGGCACCTCTTATTCCGCCCAGTGGATTTTTTATTTCATGAGCCAGGCCTTTTACTAGCATTCGGCTAATATTTTGCTGTGATTGAAGTTGCTCTTCTTTGTTAATACGTAAATGTCGATCCACTTGCTGAAGTTCTACTAAAATTTCGTGTAGTTGACCATTTTCCTGTAATGGCGTGGCGCTGAAGTTAACCATCATAGACTGCTTAAGATAAGAGAAGTTTAACTCTCTATCCACTAGAGGTTCATTTTTTTTCAAGCATTGCTGAAGGTCAGATAATAATAAGTCGGAAGACTTAAAAATAGTACACGCTCTAAGGCCTAGCAAATGTTTTGCGCTATCAGCTAATAGTATTTCACCTGCAGCATTAATGTAGGTCAAAATTAATTGGCGATTAAATAATAAAATTGCTTCATTTAGGTGAGCAAGTATTTTTTTATGCACAGTAATGGATAGTTAGGTGAGAGTAATAGATGAAAAGCAAATTTCATACCAATGAGGCTTTTAAATGAAGGTTAAGCATTTAACTGGAATCATTTTAACAATAAAAAAGAAAAAGCACAGAGTAGATAGGATATTGAAAAGCTTTCTTGGCGGCTTTGTAGGGCGGAAGGAGTAAAAAAATAGGGAGGTGCAGGGTGAATTATTTAGAGAATAAATAAAGGGTGGGGGTAGGGGTTAGGTATAGTTTTTAAAGGCTTGTTAAACAAAAAAACGCCCCATATAGGGGCGTTTTTATCTTACATGCGCTACAAAGTAGCAGTTTTTTTACAAGCTGTAATACATATCAAACTCAACTGGATGAGTACTCATGCGCAAGCGAGTAACTTCTTCCATTTTAAGGTCAATATAACCATCAATTGCATCATCAGTGAATACACCGCCACGAGTTAAGAACTCACGGTCTTCATCTAATGCAGTTAATGCTTCGTCAAAAGAGAAAGCGACTTGAGGAATTGCTTTTTCTTCTTCTGGTGGCAAGTCGTATAAATCCTTATCCATAGCATCGCCAGGGTGGATCTTGTTTTGAATGCCATCAAGGCCAGCCATTAACATAGCAGCAAAACATAGGTATGGGTTTGCTGTAGAGTCACCAAAACGAACTTCAATACGACGGCCTTTTGGATTGTTTACAAAAGGAATACGGATTGATGCTGAACGGTTACGTGCTGAATATGCAAGCATAACAGGTGCTTCAAAGCCAGGAACTAGGCGTTTGTAACTGTTTGTTGATGCGTTAGCGAAAGCATTAAG
>Ga0209707_1001078_pt1 | contig 15776 bp, 16 predicted proteins | sample EN4Hudsemesocosm_FD_184630 | JGI IMG/M metagenome (GOLD analysis project Ga0209707, IMG submission 184630) | Methane-oxidizing microbial communities from mesocosms in the Hudson Canyon - EN4B Hudson Canyon (SPAdes) (version 2) | ecosystem: Environmental > Aquatic > Marine > Cold seeps | place... | reverse complement strand
CTGAGCTCGCCAACCACGTCCTGCCCGTTGGGCTGTGGAAGGTTAAACTAATTAACGGAATCTAAGCATGTAGAGCCGATGGCAGAGTGCTGACGGACGCGGGTTCGATCCCCGCCGTCTCCACCAAACAAAGGGTTCGCAAGAACCTAAGAGACCCGCAAAGCCTTTAAATTCAAGCTTTAGCGGGTTTTTTTATGCCTATTACATTCATTAATAGCTTGTAACATTCGCAGTTTTTAGTAACATTAGATGTAACATCACCTAAAACCCATCAAGACTGGTGTTACTATGGCGCGAATAACTTCTCCTTTAACTAATACCGAAATTTCTCAATCCAAGCCAAAAGAGAAAGAGTACAACCTTGCCGATGGCAATGGTCTGATGCTACGAATCAAGCCAAATGGATCAAAGTTATGGCTTTTCAACTATACCCGTCCCTACACCAAAAAGAGAGCTAATATCAGTTTTGGTAGTTACCCAGAATTATCACTCAAAGACGCCAGAAATAAAAGAACACAGGCCAGGGAACTATTAGCTCAAAATATAGACCCACAAGAGCATAGGGATGAAACACTTAAGTCTGCTAAAGAAGCCAGTAGAAACACACTTAAGCATTTAGTTACCGAGTGGCTTGAGGTCAAAAAAACGTCTGTGAGCGCAGACCATGCACATGATATCTTACGCTCATTTGAACTTCACATATTTCCCAGTCTAGGCAAACACCCCATTCACAAACTGGATGCGCCAACCGTTATCAGCGTGCTCAAGCCTGTTTCAGCAAAAAGCCTAGAAACAGTAAAGCGGTTGTGCCAACGCATAAACGAAGTAATGATATTCGCCACTAACACAGGTGTAATTCATCACAATCCTCTGTCAGGTATCAGCAAAGCCTTTGCCGCTCCTATTAAAAAACCTTTCGCAAGCATCCCCCCTAATGACTTACCCCTTTTAATGAAACGACTGACAACAGCCAATATAACATTAACCACTCGCTGTCAGATTGAATGGTCACTTCACACCATGGTTAGACCAAGTGAAGCCGCAGGCGCTCACTGGGATGAAATAGATACGGCCTCTGCGCAATGGGTTATTCCCGCTGAGCGCATGAAAAAAAAGCGTCCTCATATTGTCCCGCTAACAAAACAAACACTGGCTTTGCTAGAAATTATGAGGCCATTGAGACAACTCGGTGGTTATATATTCCCCGCCAGAGGAACCCCCAAAGGGCACATCTGCAGCGCTACGGCAAACACAGCCATAAGCAGAATGGGGTATAAGAATTTATTAGTCGCGCATGGACTGAGATCCATAGCGAGCACAGCACAAAATGAAGAGGGGTTTGACCCAGACCTAGTTGAAACAAGCTTGTCACACGTAGATAAAAACGAGACAAGGTCTGCTTACAACCGAGCAGACTATCTAGAAAGGCGCAAAGTGTTAATGATCTGGTGGAGTAACTACATAGAAAAAGCAGCCACAGGCACCATGAGCTTAGCCAGTAGCGGGCAAGGGATAAGAATTGAAGACTGAGAAGTAACAAAATAAAAATAAGGACAAGGATGAAATCATGACCGATTACAATGAAAACAGTTGCAATGCTTTAGAGTTACTCTATTACAGGCCCGCTGAAGCCGCCATAAGGTGGTGCGGATTGATCAACCATGAAAGCATGATACTCGAAAAGATTGGGAAAGAAGCCGTGCCGAGCCGTATGCAATTTCCTCAGTGGCCTTGCCTCGAACAAAACTCACAAAAGATACTTCATGCAATATCCGAAGGAAAACTCCCTTACAGCAGCCTAGGAAAGCCAGTTGATAAAGGTGTCCATGTCGCCCCGCACAAGATAACAGTTCAGCATTCAGATTTGAAAGCTTGGCTAAGCAAGGCCTACCCAGACCAGAAGCCAGCCTTTTTATTTGATGAAATTGAACGTAACAGTCACCCAGCTATTAATATTGACTCATTTAATGCAATGAACGCAGCACTGAATGCCGAGGAAAGCCGGAATGAGAAATTAAATGCAAGAATAAAGGAAGTTGAAGCAGAGAATAGTGACCTTAAACACCAAAACACAGGGCTAGCAAAACAAGTAGATAAAAAAATCGACGAATCAAAAACTCTTGCATTAATAAAGCAACTAATTGAACTCGTTGAACCTGATGTTGACTTCAGCCACCCACACTCAGTTCATACAATTCTTAGCAGGCGTTTACGTCATAAAACATTAGCCGTTAGCTCAAACACCTTAAAAGAATACATAAGCTTTTTTTAAGTAAAAATCTCAATGAGAGAATTAATATCTCAACTGCGATATTTAAATAATTAATAGAATTAACCTCACTGCTGTTATCGATCAATAAACGACGACAGCTATCACCGATGTAGCCCCATAGCTGTTTTCAATCATTAAGGAAGCAGCTATGACGCATTTAATAAGACGCCCTCAAGTTATTGAAGGCTTCGGAATTTCCAAAACAACCCTGTTCACACGAATACAAGAAGGACTCATCCCTCCCCCTATATCTTTAGGCGGCCGCGCCGTGGCATGGCCCAGTGACGAAATCGAACAAGTCATCAGCTTTTTTATTCTTGAAAAGCCCATCTCTGAAATAAAAATTCTCGTATCCCAGTTGGTGGCTACACGCCAAGAGCGCTACAGCAATCTGGGGAAAAAATAATGCTCTCATCAAAAAACAACGCACCAACCGAAACAACCCCCAGAAGCAGACATGATGAGGTGAGAATGCTAGACCTGAAAACAATCAAATCAAACGCAACCGGTAGATGGGGCTCGATCATATCAACGCATGCCCCAAGCCTTGAGGATGCAATAAAAAAGCAAGGGAAACACGTGCCCTGCCCTATGCATGGTGGTACCGATGGCTTCAGGCTGCACCATGATTTCGCAACAACCGGAGGGGGTGTTTGTAATACATGCGGCCACTTCCCTGATGGCTTTGCACTACTACAGAAGGTTAATAACCTCAGTTTTACCGAGGCCCTAAAAACGGTAAGGAGTCATTTGGGTGACTACACATACACACCAACAACACCTTCACCCCAAAGTAACAGGAGCCAAAACCACAAGAAAAATATTGATGCAATTCTATCTCAAACCATCAGAATCAACTGGCCAGTTGCCAAATATCTTCAAAATAGAAGCTTGGGCGCACTAGCAGGTCAGGTACCGAAAGACCTTAAATCCATAGACCAATTACCTTATTGGGATAATGGGAAAATTACTGAATCATACCCTGCAATGATTTGCCCAGTAAGGAATTTAAGCGGTGAAATAGTCACACTGCATCGCACATACCTTACTGCGCAAGGCTTTAAAGCCAATGTGTCATCCCCTAAAAAACTAATGCCCCCCATAACAAATGGTGCAACCTCTGGGTGTGCAGTTCAACTATATAAGCCCGCCGACATACTTGCATTAACTGAAGGTGTCGAGACAGCTCTAGCGGTTCATTTAGCAACAGACCTTCCTGTATGGGCCGCTATTAGCGCCAGCATGTTAGAAAAGATACAAATCCCCAGCAACATTAAAACAGTCTATATCTGGGCAGATAAAGACAGAAGCGGAACAGGTGAAAAATCGGCTAATGTTCTGGCGCGCAGACTTATTCAGCAAGGGCTTACTGTCCATATATTAGTGCCGCAACAAACTATTCCTGATGACTGTAAAAGCTTTGACTGGCTAGATGCATACAAGATGGAGGTGGGACAATGAGTATGAAGGATTTAATGAGTAGCAATAAGCCATGCAATACCGCTATAAGTGAGGAAATTAAATCACCAACACCTTCATCACATCAATCACCACCTGATCTCAGTGAATCACAGCGCTCACCACAAAAAGAAAAGCATTCTAAGGAAGCCGAGTACTTGGCAACCAAATTAAAAGGCACACTTGCGTGGGATGATACAGAATCTGAATGGTACGGCGCCCAGAATAATATATGGGTTAGAATATCCCAAAAACAAGCAATGAGGCTGATAACAAAAGAACTAACTAAAAAGCACTCTCAAGGTTTCGACATCGCATTATTGAACGGTGTTACTACTTTTCTCCAACTCTTTTTGCTAAACGATTCATGGTGCTCAAACCGTAAGTTACTGCCGCTACAAAATGGCATTCTTAACATCAGCACCAAAAAACTTTCTCAGTACGGTGACGAAAATAGGTTTACTTGGCAACTCCCCTTTAAATACGACCCAAGGGCTAAATGCCCAACAATAATAGATTGGCTAAACCTCTCTACCAATGGAGATAAAGAGTCTATAGCGACTATCAAAGCCTGCTTTTATTTAGCATTAGTTGGTACCGCTGACATTCAAAAATTCCTCGAAGTTGTCGGCCCAGGCGGCACTGGAAAGTCAACGCTGGTCAGGCTATTAATAGCATTGATAGGAAAAAGTAATCATGTTGTTACAGACCTCAAGAATCTTGAAAATAATCGTTTTGAATCTGCAATATTTTACGAAAAGCGGTTAGCAGTGATCTCAGATTCCAGTCGATATGGCGGTGAGGTGTCAATGCTAAAGTCTATTACAGGCGGCGACCCTATTCGCTTTGAGAAAAAGAACAAACAACAAGGTGAATCATTCATTGCTGACTGCCTTGTCATAATTGCTTCTAACGAGGTAATACAAAGCGCAGACTACTCAAGCGGACTTTCGAGACGCAGAATCCCTATTACATTTGAACGGAGAGTATCAGAAGCAGACAAAGAAAAATGGCGCAAGGAAGGTGGCCTTGAAACAGTCATGCATAGTGAACTGTCAGGGCTATTGAATTTAATTCTCGAATTATCAATCAAAGATGTCAGGTCAATTTTGTGCCAAGTTGATGGAGCACTAACAGCACCTCAAAGGAATCACCTTGTTCAAACTAACAAAATCGCCGCTTGGCTTGATGAACGCTGCGTTCTTGTTAGCGGATGCGAAATATTCATTGGCGGTAAACCCAAAAAAGATGACAGCGATAGCTCAGTAAACACAAAGCTATACCCGAGTTACTTAGACTGGTGCGAACGGGAAAATATACAGAGGCCAATTGCCCTACAGAGGTTTAGCCAAACGCTAGATGACCTAAACCAGACACTCAAACTACCCGTAAAGCTTCTTCCACGAGGCAGGGATGGTCGCACGTTCTCTGGCATAACAATAAGAAACAGCAAACACCTCACACTACCGACCCCTATTACACAAACCGTAATCGATTCGCCCCCTGTAAGACAGTGTGATGATCAGAGAGGTGCAGCGCCCTCCCCCAGTGATGAATGTGATGAATGTGATGGTCACTCTAACACCACTCATAAAAGCACAGACGTAACAGTATCAACAGGTAGTAACACTGAAGAGTTCTGGGGTAAGGAGCAAGTAATATGATGTCTACAAATGAAACACTCAACAAACTTACCCGCAAAGGCTTCATCTTGACTGTGCGCGGTGATGATATTGTTATTACCGGAAAGCGCTTAAACAATGAACAAACTGCTTTCATTCGGGAGCATAAGCACACCTTACTCAAACAACTACGTTACCGATCAACAGCCTATAATGTCACACTGGAAGGTGGGAACAAACTAACTATCATTCATTGCGCGGACCAATGCGCGGCGCTACGCAGTTGTGAATCTAAAGGCTGGAAAGTAGAAGAAATTGTGCCTGTATGTAGAGACAAATATCGTCCACAACTGCATAAATACACAGTTGTACTCACAAGCGGTAAAAGAATCAAAACACAAAGCTATGAAAGCGCAAGCGATTTGAGATTAGTGTATGAGCAACGTTATGAAGTTCAGACTATTGAGGTCGGTTAAGCCTTATCTTTTTTGCGCGTCGCTCTAATAACGTAGTCGCCGCGAACCGCAATACTACTGCCGTCTCTGAGCAAGAGGCAAGTAAGGTTGTCGGGCGTATCCTCAGTGGGTGGTCGGGGGCTGATCGGTATAAAAAATCAGTTTGATTGCAACATTTAATGAACTTCCAGAAGCCATACAACAAACAGCTAAGGATTAGGCCGATGATAGCTAAATAGACTGAGTATTCCATGAGAACACCACTTATGCTGTGTTAATGGAGATGAAAGCCACCACCGGTGTTGAATAGGGGGAATTAATAAGCTTACGGGCATTATGGGCTGGAAATACTGCTTAGTAAATGGCTATCCACCCCTACCAAAAATAGAGGTTGAATCACTGAACCGCGCACTTTGAAATGTGCATTTATGTGCGCGAAGCCGTAATTCAATATATGCCTAAACCCCTTATCGCGCCTAGCGCCGCTGGGAGTGCGCAGAGTCATAAATTCGTCCGAAAGAGTCATTAATAAAGGAATATGTGAGTAAAATATGGCTATTGATATAGTACTCTAAGCATGAGAAAGGGAAATTATCAGAGTTGATAAAACCTGGGTTCACCGCTTGTGCGATTATAATAAAGTTTTGTGTGTTCAAGATGCCGTATACCGAAAAGTATATTGCTCCTATATTGGCAAAGAGAAAAAAATTCGCTAGAAAAAGGTTTGAAGAATGTAAGACGTGCCTTAGAAGGAGTAACGAAACACCACAACCTCACCTTCCCTGGAACAGGGAATCACTTTCTCACAAGATCACGGTGCCACAATTACACGAAACACTGTCTCACCTTTACAGCCACACTTTGACGAAGGAACTTCTGGGGCCTATGATAGAGGCACAACTTTTACTTGGGAGTTGCAGATATGGCTACACAAGAAGATAGGGACAGAGAACTTCAAGAAGGACAGGTTGTTATTCAAGTGCACGTTGACGGCCCAAGGGGTTCGTATATTACAAAGCCTGTTGACGCTTCTAAGTTGGCAAATGCTGTGAAGAAGGCAGCTCTAGAACACCGAAATGATGTTCTTGTGGTGGGAGTATCAGGTGTCGGTAAAAACGAATATATTGAGAAGTTGACTAAACAAATTGACGCATCAACCGAGCGCCTTAAAGACGAAAGTCACGAAGCTTTATCCCAGCCAGACGCAGAAGATTATGAGCTTTTCGAGAAAGCATCAGTGGCCCAGGCTAAAGCTGTGTTAAGTCAATTTGAGGCGTTTGAAGGAGAGCTGAAAGAGTTTGAAAGTAGCTACGCGGATACTTCGAAACAGTTTAACGAACAGATAGACGCTCTCGACGAAGAACGAAAAAAACTGATGAAACAATTAAGCGGGGAGTTTTAAAATGGCTGCATGGATGGACACCATTGCGAATTCGGTGAGCAGTGCTATGGATATAGGTAAAGGCATAACCAAAGCATTTACACGACTTTCCACACTAGAACGAGATATTAAAACTGCTGGCGACGAAGCTCAAAAAAACCTTAGCTATATCACTACAATCTCAGACACAAATGCTAAAAGGTACGCAAAAGTAATGGAGCGATTAGGGGCGCTGGAAGAGAAAAGTAGAAGCCTCGAAAACGAAGTAAACAGGCTGAGAGACGCCAACTAACCCCACCTACAAACTCAAGGAAGAGAGTCATGCTAGTAGTTACCCGCACAATAGGCGAAACCATTCTAATTGGCGATGATATTCGTCTGACCATCGAAGAATTAAAAAGCACAAGCGTCGTTAAACTTTCAATCAAGGCACCGAAAGACGTGGTTATTAATCGCGAAGAAGTGTCTGTCCGTCAACAAGTCAAGGAAAGTCATCTGACTGAGAGCTAAAGTGGCTCTATTACTAATAGCGCCCAAGCTGAAACATTTGTTATCGCACACAAAACAATACCATTGAACTCGGCACTTCAAATCTTTAGAGCAAGTATACCAACAATTATTATTGACCAATAAAAATCAAACTTTGTCGCATATTCATGAAATTTTTACTTATAGCCCAATACATCAACGTTTTAGAAAAAATTATATTATACCTACACTCAGAGACATAATAAGGGTATAGGGAAATTAAAAATGCCCCTCCACAAATAAATTTACGCAATGTTCATACTACAAAACAAACTACTACGTAAACTTTATTTTACTACAGTCTGAACTCCGCATTAAGCAGTAAGTAATAGCTGGTAAAGCTAGAAGCGCAGCAACTGTTACGAATCCGCTATAAGATCTAATTAGACCGTTGCGCTATTTAGTAGATAATATCGCTTTGGTACAAAACAGTTTGAAACAAGGTGATTTGTGACAAACTCTCTATCAGATATGGCATTAAACCACTTAATTGATCTTATATTTCCACAATTAATAGAAAGCTCACAGAATACATTTCTAGCGATGTCATCATTTGAAGCAATAACTTTATCTGATGCTAATGCAGCATCTATAAGATGGGAATCCTTTTCTGCAATCGATATTTTATTGACATCACTGATATGAGCATTTATTAGGCTGTCTGTTTGCTTATTAGGTTTAATAAACTTAACTTTTTTCCTTGCGATCATGGAAGCTAACCACTTCCGAGCAAACAAAGATTTATGTTTTTTCCACTCAGCCATAAGAATTGGACACATTGTAGTTACATGACCATTTTTAGCTACCGTATTTAGTAAAGATCTTGAACCACTAGAAACTGGGTGCTCTGACATTCCCGATGATCTCGCAATATCCGCATCGATAATTATTGAAAATGCATTACTCACAAACCACCTCTTCAACGGCGTCAAGGTATAACTGTTCAACATTCAAGCTTGTGTCATCAAAGTCCTCAGGCCACTCACCAAATGCCCCGAATTCGTCTAATTCAGCTTTTGACACTTCTGTTTCACCAGTTTCTAAATTCTGTGTAAACCAGTTAAGAGCAACTTTTTCTTTTTCCAGTTGTTTTTTTACAACAGCTATTTGCACTCCCCTAATTAGAATTGAGCTATGCGTTTCAATAATAACTCGCACCCCTCGGTTAATAGCTTTAGCTATTATTGCTGCCAATTTAAACTGTGCTTTTGGGTGTAAGTGAAGTTCAGGTTGCTCTATGTATACATATTGACCTTTTTTAGCCCCAATAAGTGCAACTAAAACGGGAAGCGTTTGTGATACGCCAAAACCAACATCTGCTATATTTACACAATCCCTTTCATCTGCATTATTCGAGCGTGATATCTGAATTTCAACGCTGGTATCATCAATTTTGACTGTTTTAATATTACTAGCCAAACCTAATTCAAATAATTGTTCTTTCAATTGACTATATTTTGTTTCAAACTTTTTAAGCTTGCTCCAGTTACTAATAATGCTCGCCACATATTTCTCAAAAGAGCCTGGATATACATCATCAGATGAAGCAATTTTATAAGTACGTTCGGGATTTCCTCGAAGCCCTGGAACATGAATCAATCGAGTGACAAAATCTTGCAATTGTTTTGTAGGTTCAATTCCACCTTTTAATCGAGCAAATTTATCTCCTTCAAAAGATAGCTCCGCACTTATGAAACATTTGCCTTTAACTGCTCTCCATTTAGTAGTGAGTTGTTCATTTTCATAAATCTTCTTTAAAAACCCAAAATCTTGCTCTGGAACTTTCTCCTCAATTAATTCTGACCTCATTCCTATTTTTAAAGTTAGGCCTTTTGGGATCTTTTCATTAATGAGCCTGACCGAATCAACTTGTAACCCATAGCCTCTCTTATACTTATATACAACACCACAAAAATTATCATCTGTCTTCATTTCCACACTAAATGACTTTTTAACACGTTGTGGCACTTTCGAAATAACTTGTGAGGAATCGGTTAGTTTCGCATTTTCACCATATAATTCTAATGACCCCGAATCATAGTGGTTTTCAATTGTTTGTTTCAAAATTAGAAATGGCTGCATGAAACTTGATTTCCCAGAGCTATTAGCTCCAGATAAAACTGTCAATCCATCAAATTTTAAGGTTTGTTTAGAGGCTATTGATTTATACCCCTCTACAGATAACTCCATAACTGTTCCTATATTCCTGAAAACGGCCCAACAAGGCTGTAGAAAAACTCAGCTCTAATTTTCCTGTTTATAATTTACTCAAAAAACAGCGTTCCTACATAATTTTTTGGTCTATTTTTCTTTGATTAAACTATTTAAGGTGACTCTACACACCAATGAATCTGTAATTAATTAACCTCTTAGTTTTTCTATAGCCTCAACATCAAACTAAAGGGCCTAAGCACGTAACGGCTGGAGGCGGCGATCTTTGAACTCCTACTTAGCTTTTTCTTGAATTGCAGTTTCTGCTTTTTCATTTAGCTCGAGACTAGAGTAACTATATTGAGCCGCTTGAAATAATGAAAATAGAACAGCTACAAAACCCAGCGCTTTAACTGTAGGCCGTTCGAGAAATGTATTAACTTTAGTACCCCAATTTTTGTGGTGCACACAAACTTTATTTCTTTGGAGAAGGTAATACATATGTTGAAACCAATATACTTTAGTCATTGTTGACTTATGAAGTTTTACATACTCTTTTGCTGCAAAAGCATCAACCTCCTCTTTGCCTGATAAATTATCACGATGCCCTCCATCATTTAATTCCATGAAGCTAGCCATTCGAGGATGTTCAACGCAGTTCTTACCGTAAACAGATAAAATTAAAGAGGATAAATTATACTTTTTAGTGTCAGGTATTCTTTTACCATCTTCTCCTGATAAAACCTTAAAACGATGATTAAGTGCTTCAAATCCATAGTTGATATTAGACATATTCCAATGAAGCCAAAATGCGCCGTCATTTTCAGCAATGAACGTGAAAAACTGCTTTAACATTTCCTGCTCAAGTTCATCGTAATACTCATGGATTAGCTCTCTAGCAATACCCCGTATTTCAGCGATGAGATGAATAGAAAAACTATGCATAGTTGAGCTTCCAACATGCAGGACTGCTATTGAAGTTATTCTTGGGGAGTAGTTTTCATTATTATCATTAAGATTCTGGCATGAGTAGTGAACAACAAATAAGTTTTGCTCGTTTTCATGCAGTTTTTTTAAAGTATCTTTTACGCTCAATTAAAACTCCCTACTCTAAATGAAAACTAACTCCTTGCTCACCGATAGAGTATTTTGACGCTTTTTTTTTTGCGTTTCTTTGCAAAGAAAGTGAAAAAATACGAAATCCGTTACGGCTTATTGGCTAGGGCTCGGTGTTTACTATGGCCATTGAACTTAATCATTTTGTACTATGTCCCTAATTTTATGAGCTTTAGTTTATATTTATGCTTCTTAAGGCCTTTTCAGTATCTACGATAACGTAAAATTTTCCCATGCTCTTTAATTAATTTCTGTGCTCTCAAATCTTGAAAAAGCCATAGTAACTCGAATACAAATATTGGGGAGCCCACTATTACACCTAGAATAACTGACTGATTTATGATGTCGCTCAAAGTGTTTGACACTAATAATGCCGCCAGATAAAAGAAAAACATCAATAGAAAAGCTACGAACTGCGCGTTCGCCTTACCTATTGCATACGAGATTTCCATGGGATTTTCTCTTTTAACACGGATACTTTTAAGATTTTTTAACCTTCGTGCACGCCCAACTCCTCGTATTCGACTTGGCAGGTGACCAACTAATTTATAAATAGCTGTAGCTATTAAGCTAAATAGTATTCCGCTAACCCATGCTCCAGGGTCTGATAATACTTGGGTTATTGATCCCATTAATACTCCTTTCATAAGCCCTAATGCCACGATCCGCGTGTTTGACGAAGCATCGCGTTGTTAAATAGATTATTAATCTCAATTGACATTTAGAGACCTTCGATATTCAATTTGTAATTCATCGTAGTATTGTATGAAATTATTTTCTATATTTTTAACAACACCTTTTACAAACTTATATGTTTCATCTGAATGTTCTATTTTTTGCTCTGGAACCATGCGGATACGCAAAGGAACTAATAATTTTTCATCTAACATGATGAACATGTTCATGTGGACAAGGCTCTCCATTGAAACTAAAAAGCCATCTGAACTTTCGGCCATTTCTTCTGACAAAAACGGTGCGTTGGCTTTTACAATATTCATTGCCTCCCGATGCTTTTGTAAGTACCCGCTGAACATCGAAGGTGTAAGAGTACGATTTAATAAGAAATCATAGAACTTAACATCTTCAATTACCTTATAAACCTCTCTTTCCAGGTCGTATTTTATGTAGCTATGTAACTCGGAGAGAGCATCTAGGTTATTTTTGGTTGCAAGAACTCTAGTTTTCCAAAGAACTGTTTGCCTTGTGTTCTGTAACTCTAGGCTTTTCAGTTCTATTTGGGTACCCACGGTTAACCAAAATAAGATCGCAGCAGCAACAACTCCGGCAGAAACATTCGAAATTAATGGAATATATATTTCTTTCCAGGTGTGAGGGGAAGAGTTGCTCTCTGGTAAGTTCAACTCAAATAATCGTATGTTATCACCAGCAATTTTTATTCTTGGTTTCACTGTTACACTAACCCCATTTAACCGCTCACTTTACGACACAGTAATATATAGACATATACCCCTGAGTACACACAGCCATACCAACTCATATAATCATTTATATCAAACTAGGTAGATACAACACAAATAATATTAACGTTTTGCCTCACAAACTCAGCACATTTATCTGCTCACAACAAAAAATGCCCCACCAGCAAAGCACCCTGTTAAATAAACTAGGCCAGAGTAATATTTCGATATCCGGTGTGAAATACCAAATAAACATAATCAAGATGACGCTCACAATACTTTTTGAAAATTCCGGTTTGTATCAAAATAGGAGGTACAAGATGTATCAGGTTTGAATTTCTATACAGAAGGACGATTAACGCCTCCACCAGTAACGGAAAAACAAATAGTACGCACTCAAACTTTGAGGTTACCTGCGTACCACCTTAACTTCAACATTGCTCGTATCCCTTGGCGCGCCTAGCGCCGCTGGGAGTACGCAGTTCCATAAAGTCGCTCAGAAAGGGTACCTGAAAACTCTAAACATCATTATTATCGCACCCTTTATCCCCCTTATGTTAATACTGAAGAAGCAAATATTACCTATCAAACACCATAACCTATCCCCCTTAACGAAATTAAGTAAATATATATTGACATTTACTTAATCTTAAACAATCATAACCCATAACTTATTAAGTAAATACCAAAAAATATTTACTTAATTTAATTCACCCCTTAGTTACATATTGGAGACCGATATGAGTAGCAGCAATTTAATGACACTAACGCTTAAAAATTTAGGGGGCACTCAAAAGGACCTTGCTCTAAAGTTAGGGGTATCTCCAGCACAGATTAGCAAGTGGAAGTCGGGTGAGCATATGTCTTTTGATATGGAAGAAAAGTTATGCTCACTAGCTGGAATTGGTGAAAGAAACCCAAATATTGTTGTATGGACAGGCGGAACTGAACAAGCCGACAAATGGAGTCAATTGATAAAGTATTTAGCTGACGTTGCAATCGCAGGAGATGAAACGGGCTATATCACCGACCCTTTATGCGAAGAAGATGATGATCTTTTGTGCTTGGACACTCTATCTAATTTGCGAGAATTAGGGGTAGATATTCCGAAAGAATTTCCAGCAGAATTAGATTTCGAGTTAGATGACGAGGCAAGCGTTGAAGAATTTGAAGAACGGTACTACGAAAACCCTTACTGTAAGCTAATTTCTGATAGTTTTCGTGCTTTGACAGATATTTACGGTTTTTATGCTGCTTATTTTTCAGACATTATAAATAATGATGACTTGGAATTAATGAACACAGCCGCATGTAATATTGAACCTTGCTTATTGAGCCTAGCGTTCTGCAACGTAGGTAAAAATAGTACGCTCACACCAAAGTTTGATGATTTCAAATACCGCACACTGAAGGAATATGAAGAATGGATCAATATAGTTAAAAATGTAGCCTTTCAAAATAGTATTCCCCTCAAGGCGGAGCTAATGAGTATGGCTACTGAAGATAACGGTAGTCTAGGACATGAGGCTGAAGCAGAGAGTATGGGCTTTAATTCTAGAAGACTACACCCAGACATTTACATGAACGAGATTCTTCAAAGTCATAGGATAATTCAACAAGTGTTACCAGCAATTTGTAAAAAACTAGACATCACACAGGAAGAACTAGATTTTGATTCGTTAAAACTTTATAGCTAGTGAGACTAGCGACAGTTTCAAGTAGCTACATTTTTAGTAACACTAAAAGTAACACTAAATTATTATATATATTTATACTTATTAATATTCATACAGTTATAGCAATAGTTCGACAGACGCCGTCTCCACCAAATTTAAAAACCTAGCAAATATAATTTGTTAGGTTTTTTCATTTCAGGCTTCTGAAATATCACAGGTCACCCAAAAATTAGCCAGTGAATTAATACCGCTACAGCTTCCAAATGTTAGGATTTCATAATAATTATAAAATTATAATCGTTTCAGGTAATTTATCATATTAAACTCTGCATATAGGGACTTAAACACAGCCCTATGTCGGTCAGTTTATTAATTCCTTTGCAAGTGGGAGCTTATGAAAAAGCACATATGGTTTCAGCTTAAAGAACACCCTGAAGTGTATTTTGGTCAGTACATAGTCCCAAATTTCATATCTAACTCAATTGCTATTAAAACAGCTGAGAATCATTGGGTTCTGATCAGCCCTGGCGAGAAGATGCTGGCTAAGTGGACTGAAAAATGGAAAAGCAAGGAGACTAAAATCAGTATTATTTTCCCCAACTCTTTTCACTATATGGGCGTTAATTCTTGGCTAGACCAGTTCCCCGATGCAAAACTTTATGCCAGCCAAAAAGCAAAAAAGAGACTGGTTAAAAAAGGTTTTCGAAACATAATACCTTTAGAGTCAGATCAACCTGAGCTGCCTACTGGCTATAAAGTACTAATTCCACCCGGTCATAGAGGGGGTGATATCTGGCTTTCAAAGAAATGTGATAAAAACAGTAGTATTTGGATTACCTGTGATAGCTTTTTGAACTATGACAGAGTGTCAAATCAGCCAATAGCACGTGCCATGCAAGCAATATTGGGTGCGGCACCAGGATTAAAAATAAGCCAGGTTATCAAATGGTTACTATTAGATGGAAAAGCTGCATTTAAACCTTGGGTATTAAACCAGCTAGAGAAAGATAGACCGGGTATATTGATACCCGGTCATGGGGAGGTTGAGTGTGATAAGAAGCTTACTGACAAGCTGCGCTCACTGATTATGCACCGACTATAAATAGCCACCCATTTTATAGCTTCCATCACAGACCGATATAATTAAATCAACCATAGGGTCTAATGAACCGATATGTGATGCTATTTTAATTTTTTATTGGGTCATTTAACCATGGTCTTTTCTACTTCAGATGATAAGTCCGACGTTACATAATTGCCCGCAGATAGAAAATAAGGCAATACCAGCAACTCTGAGGCGCCATCTTCATAGCAACCATCAATACTGGGCTTCTGATTCTAAAAAATGTAGTGACAAAACTTACCAATTTTTAACACGCCTCTGCATTCACGAAGGAGCTTATCTTCGCAAACACCTCATCTGATTTTAATATTTTTCGATGCCCCAATCCTTTGGTTACAAATAATTCTGATCGATTAAACACCGGCGCCAAACGTGTCGATTCACTAACTGGCACTTCAATATCGTGTTCATCATGAATTAAAAGTGCCGGTATATCACATGATTGAAGTAATTTGGTAGCATCTAAATCAGTTGCAGGCACGCCTACATAGTGACCAATAAATTCGATGAATTTATTGGTGGTTTTTTTATTTAAGCCCACAAAACCCGAAAACCGACGCAGTACATTTTCAATCG
>Ga0209707_1001073_pt1 | contig 15836 bp, 18 predicted proteins | sample EN4Hudsemesocosm_FD_184630 | JGI IMG/M metagenome (GOLD analysis project Ga0209707, IMG submission 184630) | Methane-oxidizing microbial communities from mesocosms in the Hudson Canyon - EN4B Hudson Canyon (SPAdes) (version 2) | ecosystem: Environmental > Aquatic > Marine > Cold seeps | place... | reverse complement strand
TCGGTGGATGAATTTAGAGGAAATAAAAAATAATGAGAGTGTACATGAATATACCAAGGCTTATTTAGCTTTCCTATAAACAGGATAGCAATCACCAGCCCGTAGGCTGGGTTAGATTTTCAAGCGATAGCGCAGAAAACGTAACCCAGCGTGTAACTTCTCATTATTGTAGGGGAAAACGTCATCCCCGAAGTCTTTTATCGGGGATCTATTGTTGCAAATATAGATTCCTGCTAGAAGCATGCAGGAATGACGTGTTTGGTATTATTCTGTGCAGGTGGATAATGAAAAGTTACCGGGAGTCTAACCCGTAGGCTGGGTTAGATTTTCAAGCGAAGCGCAGAAAACGTAACCCAGCGTGTAACTTCGCATTATTGCAGAAGGAAATCGCAACTAATGCAAGAAATCCAAGTTTTTCAAAATAGAATTTTTAGCCGTTTATATAAACGGCTGCATACCAATCAAAAAGCTAATGTTGGTGATTCTTATTTAAGGTCAATACCCAATATAGTTCAAAGTATAGAAGAAGAATATCGATAAGAATATGTTATGATTTTATATGAAATAGAAAAAACACCATTATTTGATAAATGGTTTAAAAATCTAAAAAATAGCCAAGCCAAAATCAGAATAGGTTTACGATTAAAAAAAATTTCTCAAGGTTACTTTGGTGATCATAAACAAATAGATCAAAACTTATCCGAATTACGTTTCTTTTTTGGTTCGGGTTATCCTATTTACTACACTATTCAAAACGGTAAAGTTATTCTATTGCTTAATGGTGGTGACAAAGACAGTCAAAGCGATGATATTACCAAGGCTCAGAAAATTATAAATGAATTGGAGGTTAATCATGACCATTAAAACCACACCTTTTGAAATGAGCGACTACCTTAATAGCCCTGAAATGATGCAAGAATATATTCAAGCAGCGATTGAAGAAGATGATTTGGTAACATTACGTTTAGCACTGGCTGATGTTGCTAAAGCGAAAGGAATGAGCGTAATAGCAGAAGGTACAAGCCTAAATAAACAAAATATTTATAAATCATTATCTGAAAATGATAACCCTAGTTTTAATACCATCAATAAAGTGATAACTGCTTGTGGCTTAAAATTACAAGTCACTCGTATTTAATTTTAACTTTATTTATCTAAAAATTATTACAGAAACTAAAAACGTTCAAAAAACCATTTCCAATACGAGGGTTAGATCAATGATTATTGAAAGTATAGTGCCTAAAAATAATTACATACTCTATATAACAGATGAAAATAATCAGTCAGGAATTTTTGATGTAACGCCATACTTAGAATCAGAAGTATTTTCTCAATTAAAAGAAAATGATAACTTCAATAAGATTCATAACGGAAAATATTTTATAGAATGGGAGTGTGGTGCAGATTTATCAGCTGATACCATAGAAGCTAAATGGAAAAAACTGGCATTATGAATGAAGAAACTTTAAATTTTCAATCGAATCTGACCCCGTTGGTTTCCAAGCTCTGCTTGATTTTTGATACTAAGAAAATAATGGACAATATCAAGCTGGCTGACCCTATTGATTTTCAGGTCTTTGTTTTTTGTAAATCAAGCTGGCTGACCCATTTTTTTGTTCCACTGACCTCTTTAGCCAAATAGTAATGAGACTATCCAGTAAAGAAATAAGAATACTAAAAGAGACATTATTTAAGCTATCTCCCAAAGCAAATATATACTTATTTGGCAGTAGGATTGACGACTCTTTACAAGGAGGCGATATTGATTTGTTGGTGGTATCAGACTGTCTTACAAAAAAAGAGATAAGGCTGTTGAGAATTGAGTTTTTCAAATACTTTGGTGAGCAAAAGATAGATATATTATTGGATGATGGTTTGTTTAAACCTATTTTTCATCGGATTATTATGCAAAAGGCACAGCAATTATGATGCAAGAAAAGTTAGCTAATGATTTTCAATTATTAGACAAACAGATGTTTTGGATTGATATTTCCTATAAGCAATGCCATCAAATTGGCATAAAGAAGGAATATAGCATCGATGAATTTGGTTACTTTGAAACTTTATGCAGTCGGTACAGTCGAGGCATTGACTTTTTGATCCGTAAAATATTTAGAACATTGGATGAGTATGAATTTGAAAACCAAGGTACATTAATTGATGTTGTTAATAATGCTCATAAACGGAATTTATTTCAGGATATAGATCAACTGAGATTAATGAAAGATATGCGAAATACTATTGTGCATGAATATATTGAAGACGAGCTTGTTGATGTATTTTGTGATGTCCTAGAATATACCAAAGAACTTATGAGCATCATGGATAATACCAAAAAATATATGCAAAAATTACTCGATTAAAAGAGACTGAGATAATACCACCTCGGTAATAGAGCATAAAAAATAGTTGCTTATTATCAAGCTGGCTGACCTCTTGATTTTTCTCGTATTTAATTTTAACTTTATTTATCTAAAAATTATTACAGAAACTAAAAACGTTCAAAAAACCATTTCCAATACGAGGGTTAGATCAATGATTATTGAAAGTATAGTGCCTAAAAATAATTACATACTCTATATAACAGATGAAAATAATCAGTCAGGAATTTTTGATGTAACGCCATACTTAGAATCAGAAGTATTTTCTCAATTAAAAGAAAATGATAACTTCAATAAGATTCATAACGGAAAATATTTTATAGAATGGGAGTGTGGTGCAGATTTATCAGCTGATACCATAGAAGCTAAATGGAAAAAACTGGCATTATGAATGAAGAAACTTTAAATTTTCAATCGAATCTGACCCCGTTGGTTTCCAGTCCCATTAGCTGCGCGACTAAAGTCACGAGTCCAATAACAAATATACCGGACTCACGGCTTCAGCCGTGCTTTTTATCGCAAGCAATAATAAAAGAAACACTGTTTTATAAAAAATAATCAATCAAAATACATAGTTGACTATTTTACATTGCATAAACCCTAGAGCCACTGACACACGAGATCATCAGTATATGAAAATAGCAATTGCAGGCACAGGCTATGTAGGCTTATCAAACGCTATCCTACTCGCACAACATAATGAAGTCGTTGCGCTCGACATCATCCAAGAAAAAGTCGATTTACTCAACGCCAAAACATCCCCTATTGCTGATAAAGAAATAGAAGACTACCTCGTCAATAAAAACCTCAATTTTAGCGCTACCACAGACAAACAGACCGCCTATCAATATGCGCAATACATCATTATCGCCACACCGACAGATTATGATGCACAAACTAACTACTTCAATACCTCATCAGTCGAAGCCGTTATAAAAGATAGTCTTGCCATTAACCCCGATGCGGTGATGATTATTAAATCAACTGTCCCTGTGGGTTACACCAAAAAAATAAAACAGCAATTTAGAACCGACAACATCATATTTGCCCCTGAATTTTTAAGAGAAGGCAAAGCGCTGTACGACAATCTATACCCCTCACGGATTATTATCGGCGAATGCTCTGCTCGCGCAGAAACCTTTAGCAATTTATTAGTACAAGGCGCAATAAAACAAAATATAGATGTACTCTACACAGAATCAACTGAAGCCGAAGCGGTTAAATTATTTTCAAATACCTACCTCGCTATGCGCGTCGCCTATTTTAATGAGCTAGACAGCTATGCAGAAACGCACGGCCTTAATACCAAACAAATTATTCAAGGTGTAGGACTAGATCCACGCATAGGCAATCACTACAACAACCCCTCATTTGGATACGGCGGTTATTGTTTACCCAAAGATACCAAACAGCTCAGAGCCAATTACCAAGACGTACCCAACAGTATTATTGGTGCAATTGTTGACTCCAACACCACACGCAAAGACTTTATTGCCGAATCCATACTAAAAAGAAACCCTAAAACAGTCGGAATTTATCGTTTGATTATGAAAAGCGGCTCGGATAATTTTCGTGCTTCCTCAATTCAAGGGATTATGAAACGCATTAAAGCCAAAGGTGTTGAAGTAATTATTTATGAACCTGAAATGACAGAAAGTGAGTTTTATCATTCCAAAGTGGTGAATGATTTAAACTTATTTAAACAACAATCAGATGTCATTGTGGCAAATCGTTTATCAGATAATATTCAAGATGTATTGGAGAAGGTTTATACGCGAGATTTATTTGGTGAAGATTAAATAATGACATTAATTTTTCGTGCTTCTTCGCGACTAAAGTCACCAGTCCAGTTAAATTTTCAATCGAATCTGACCCCATTGGTTTATTAGAAATAACTGATACTATTAATAAGCAATCGAATGCACGTAATAAGTAAAAAAACAATTTCAAGAAATCGGCTAGTTTGGTCTTGAGTAAAAAGAGAATAAATATTTTCGAGACTGAAATAAAAAACAACTTATGAAAAGTCTTGGCTAATTGACATAGTTGTATTAAGGAGAACGAATGAAAATCAATCAATTTATTAAAAAAGTCACCCAGAAAGCTATTGGTGAAACTAATGGGATTATTGAAGAACCAAAATATAAAAAAATAGCTAATAATTATGATTTTCTTGGATATAAAAGAGTTTATTTGGTCCATATACGTAAAACAGGAGGCACTTCATTAAATAATATGTTCCTATCTTTATCAAATGAAGATTCGAGCACCCTATACAATAGACTAGCTAAAATACCCGGGCATAGAATTCTTAGTAATGGATTAATTTATGTTGGATGGAATGCTAGGCTTATCAATAAAGGTAATTACTTCTACGCATTTTCTCATATTCCGTTACACCAACTTAACCTTCCTAAAGAGACATTTACAGTATCTTGCTTCCGTGACCCTGTTAAGCGTGTAGTGTCACATTACAATATGTTAATGGATTTTCGTGTAAACAAAATCGATCACCCATGTATGGCAACTGAAGGAAAATGGCTTGGTGAAGGGTTTGACGATTTTCTGCAAAGAATTCCTAAAGAACATTTGCTTAATCAACTTTACATGTTTTCAAAAAACTATGATGTTGATGAAGCCGCCACTAATGTTAAGCAACTTTCTCACTACTTTTTTAACGATTCATTTGGTAGTGGAATTAATGATCTCAATAAGAAAACTGGTTTAAATCTTAAGTCGGTACACATTCGCAAAGCTAACTATCAAGCGAAAATTTCAGAAGCTGCTTTAACTAAACTAAAAAATATGCTCAATGAAGAATACAGATTTTTAAATATCATTCGTGATTCACAAAGCACATAACGAACAAGGATAAATCATGAGAGCAAAACGAACCACCGTCTTTGATGTAATAATAAGAAGCCTGCACCCGTTACTCGCATTTTCAATTAAACTTCCCATCACCAATCCGAAAAAAATTATATTTATCAAATGAGCAGTACTATTTTCAAAAACGCATCATCCTCCGTTATACAGACAATTGTATCTGCCTTGCTATTATTTTTTCTTTATCGTTTTTTACTTCAATCACTAGGTGCTGATCAACTAGGTGTATGGGCAGTTGTACTTGCTAGTACATCAGTAGCAAGGCTAAGTGACATGGGGCTTTCTGGTGCTGCTTTAAAATTTGTTGCAAAAAGTTTAGCCGCAGGAAAGAGCGAAGATGCGGCACATGTGGTACAAACTGCGAGTATTTCAATTGGAGCAGTGCTAGCAATCTTGTTAATAGCTGTCTATCCGTTATTACAAAGCACGCTTACTCTAATAATCCCCCCTCATTCAATTATTTTGGCACTGTCAATTTTACCATGGGCTCTTTTATCTCTTTGGTTTGGCTTAATTGCAGGTATCTTTAATTCCGCACTAGATGGCTGCAATCGAATGGATATTCGAAACATAATTTTAAGTGTTTGCAATATTATTTATTTAGTGGGAGCTTTTTGGCTAGTACCAATCTATGGACTAGAAGGGCTAGCAAAAGGACAGTTAGGGCAAACTGTTATAATGGTAATACTCAGTTGGGTAGCTATTCGTAAGCAACTTCCCTCGCTACCATGGGTACCTTATAGTTGGAAGAAAGATAAGTTTAAAGAAATTTTTAGCTATGCAATCAATTTTCAAATTTCAGGTTTAGCTGCAATGTTATTTGATCCTGCAATCAAATTCATGCTGACAAAATTTGGTGGATTATCGGAAGTGGCTTTTTATGAAATGGCGAATCAAGTAATTGCTAAAGCGCGAGGCGTTTTGATTTCAGCATTTCGATCGGTGGTTCCTGCAATAGCCTATATTGACGATGCTGATCACGAGAGGTTAATAAGTATCTATTTAAAATCTTATCGTATATTAAGCTTTATTGCTGTTCCTTATTTTGTCGGTATTATCGTTGCTTTACCATTGATTTCCATCTTATGGATAGGACACATTGAAGTTAACTTTATAAGTTTTGGATATTTGCTTAGTTTAGGGTGGATGTTGAGCACAGTGGGTATACCAGCTTATTTTCATAATATTGGAACAGGGAAGCTAGCATGGAATACAGCATCCCAACTTCTTTCAACTGGGATTCTATTACCCTTGGCCTTTATTTTGGGTGGCTTGTACAGCGGTTTTGCTGTTGTTGCATCTGCCATGTTTTCTGCGGTATTACCAAACTTATTGCTTGCATTAATTGTTCAAAAAAGAATGGGGGTATCCTTTAATAAGGTACTACCACTGGAACAGTATAAATTATTTTTATTTGTTACTCTGACTGTGTTCATAATTGGTGCTTTAAATTATTACAACTTCAACTTGATTAATTCAATTGGTTTTAATACTGTATCACTGACTGCTTACATTACTGTAACCATAACTGCATTCTGGCTTCATCCATATAAAAAGTCATTATTCAGTGGACTAAAAAAACCTAGGGGGGGGGAAAATGATTAAATTTCCAATAAAGTTATTTTTCTGGATAGTTAAAATCAAGTTTATCTATTTGACTAAGAAAAATAAGAATAAATTATTCTTAGGTAATAAAATTAATTTCTGGGGATTACCTATTTTATCTTTTACTCATAAATCATCTGTTTACATTGGAAATAAAGTAACTTTTCGTTCAAATAGTAAATGGAATTCATTAGGTATCAATCACCCTTGTATATTAAGTACATTGTCATCTGATGCTGAAATAATTATTGGTGATGAGGTAGGTATGTCCGGCGTGAGCATTTGTGCCATGAAAAAGATCTGTGTCGGCAATAAAACGCTAATAGGTGCAAATGTAAAAATCATGGATACAGATTTTCACCCAATAGCATCGACTAACCGATTGTACGAAAAAATTAGCATGTCTGACTGTGCTGAGGTAAATATTGGCTCAAATGTTTTTATAGGGGCGAACTCATTAATTTTAAAAGGAGTAAAAATTGGTGATAATTCTGTCATTGGTGCTGGTAGTATTGTTATCAAAAGTATACCTGAAAACGTTATTGCAGCAGGTAATCCATGCAAAATAATTAGGTCACTAAATGAATAAATACCTAGTACTTATGTCTTTCATTAGCATTTTTTATTATTTGTTAAAGAAAGATAGGGTCTATGTTATTCCGATGATTTTGCTTATTTATTCAAATTTGAATGGCCTACTTGACTGGGAAGATTTTGCATTACACGGTGTAATAAAATTCCAAGATTACGGTCTGCTTATAACGATAGCTTTGCTTTTCTGGTTTACTATTTCAAAACAGAAAAAACCACTGAAGTACGAAAAGTCAGTACAGAAAAGCTCTTTATATAAAATCATTATACTTTATTGGGCCTATTATTTTTTTGAGCTTATATATTCTTTTTTATTACAAGAAGAAGTTTTATGGCCTTTAAAAATGAGTAGGGGATTCTTTTATGGATTAATTATGTTCCTTATATTTAAACTAATAAAATTAAATCCCATTATAGCATTTGAAAAAATTATTTTTAGCCTTAAAATCATTACATTACTCTATGGGTTTTTGTATGTAATGTACAACATAAGTGGCTGGAATATTTATCCAAAAATAGCATATGAGGAATTTCAAGTAATAGGAATTACAAGCGATATCAAACGAAATTTTTCAGGTTTTCCTACTTTTACTTATTACTTCATTATTTTATTTACATCAGCACTATTACAGGGCAATCAATTTAAGTTAATTAACTTAGGTGGGGTGTTATTACTGACTTCCTGTGTATTTTTTACTTTAACACGAGGCATGCTGTTATTAACTATTGCGATAATTTGTTTAACAATAACCCTCAATCTTAACGGTCGAAAAAACATACTTAGACTGAGTATCATTCTGACTATAATATTCTTTCTATTGCCTATTTTTCCTGCCCTTGCTCCGGGGCAATTTGAGGTCATGACTACTCGTTTCGATGAATTCTCCGTGTCAGGTATAACAGGGGCGGGGAATTTTGTTGTACGTGCTGATGAATTTTCAAACATTATAAATAATGTGTTAGACTTCAATCCTCTTTTTGGTTTTGGATTTACTCATATTGAAGAGCTTAACTTAGGGTACCATTCCAGTGTTTTATTTGGAGGCTCAGCGGATAATGGCTACTCTAATTTAATTGGTACAACAGGCTTCATTGGATTAGGTTTATTTTTATTATTAATAATTTTTTGGGTTAAAACAAATCTTAAACTTCAAGCCTTAAATATGGAGTCCTACTCAAAAATTAATTTCATATATATATTTTTTATGTTAGCTGCATTCCTTGACGGTGCAACATTTAGCTATATACGTTCATTTGCTTTATTTATTAGTTATGACTTGTTTGCTTACTACTATTTAAGAAAAAAAATACTTCTTAAACGTCTTTCCTCTAGCTCTTAAATGAATTTATCTCAAAAAAATATGACAAATAAACCACTAGTAACAATTATCACCCCTACTTTCAACCAAGGGCAGTTTATTGAAGAAACCATTAAATCTGTACTTGCACAAACCTACCAAAATATTGAATATATTATTCTTGATGCTATGTCCACTGATAATACTGCTACAATATTGGATCGCTATAGCGACAAAATAACAAATATTATCCGAGAGAAAGATAAAGGGCAAAGTGATGCCATTGTCAAAGGTTTTAAACTGTCTAAAGGAGAATTAGTTGGGTGGATTAATTCCGATGATATTCTTTACCCAGATTGCATTGAAAAAATCGTTAATGCATATCAACATACCCCTGAAGCTGTTTTATTTTACAACTCTAAAATTAATATTATTTCTGAGGATGGATCATTCAACAACCTAGTTGACGTACCTGTTTTAGATAAAGATCAACTACTACGCCATTCCCCTAAGTTAGTTCAGCCAGGTTCATTTTATAAAAAGGATGCTTTAATAAAAGTAGATTATTTTAATGATTCACTGCAATTCTCAATGGATTTAGACTTATGGTTACGATTGTTAACAATTGGGCGCTGTATCAATTTAGGAAGTAAGCCTATTGCAAGTTATCGCGAATGGGGGGGGACCAAAACATCAACAGGTGACACAATATTATTAACGGAAAGAAAAGCGTTGTTGCTGAGTCATGGAGCGACTCTAAAAGATAAAACCATACGAACTATTCATTTTTCACTTGCAAAAAGTTTTGTAAAGAACCTGCCTGTTATAGGCGGTATATGTAAGGCCGTTGTAAAGCACTTGAAAAATTTTTCAAGGTGATTTATAGATAGAAATGTGTTACACAATAGTGCTCCGCGTAAGGTTGGCAGAGGTGTAGTTATCGGAGCATATTCAGTTGTTACAAAAAGCATTCCTAATTATATAGTGGTGGCGGGGAATCCTGCTAGGACAATGAAGCATCGAGTTGGAAGAAGTAAAATGGCTAATGTATGATTAAACCTAAAATTGGTATCTATAGAACGGCTTACCCTTTATGTTCAGAAACATTCATTTCTGAACAGATGCGTTCATACTCTCAATATGAACCAGTAGTGATTTGTCGTGATTTAATGAGTGAGACTGAAGAGTTTGATGTTGTCACTTTAAATAAGCGTTTTCGACGAATTAATAAACTTGGCTTTACTGCTTTTGGAACAACCCATGCTTTCAGTAATCATCCTGCATTAAAGGATATTAAGTTGATTCATGCTCACTTTGCTCCAGATGCTGTATTAGCATTACCTTTGGCTAGAAAACTCGGAATCCCACTTATCTCAACATGTCACGGTTCTGATATCTTAGTTTCAGATAGCTTCCAACTTAAAAGTGGACGACTCACTAATTGGCGATACTTGGCATCGCGAAATAAACTGATGCATGAAGCATCCTTATTTATTGCTGTGTCAGATTTTTTGCGTAAATCAATGATTCAGCAAGGTTATCCTGCTAAAAAAATCATTAAACATTACGTAGGGGTGGATACTTCAAGGTTAACTCCATGTAAAGGTATATCGCCTGCAATCGGAGGTAATAACTTTATCTTGTCTATAGCGAGACATACAGAGGTAAAAGGTATTGATGTTTTACTAAAAGCATTTGCACGTGTTATTCACGCACACCCTGAATTTCGCTTAGTACAAATTGGCAGTGGTACGCTAACACAAGAGCTAAAAGAACTCGCTATTCAATTAGGAATTGAGAAAAAAGTTGACTTCTTAGGAGCTAGAATGCCAGCAGAAGTTTTGAGTTACCTTCAAGCTTGTAAGGCCCTTGTCTTATCTAGCAGGCAAGCATTATCAGGTGCCGAAGAGGCCTTTGGACTAGTCCTAACGGAAGCTTCTGCCTGCGGTGTTCCCTGCATTGGAACAAGAGCAGGCGGTATCCCAGAAGCAGTACTACATGGTGAAACTGGTTTTATCGTTGAATCAGAAAATGTAGATGAATTAGCTGAAAAGATTTCTGTGCTATTAAATGATAGAGAATTAGCATCAGCAATGGGCAGCCGTGGACGAGAAATGGTTTGTGATTTGTTTAATATTCAAGCACAAACGAAAAAGTTAGAACAAATGTATCAGCAATTATCCTAACTTTAATTTACACAACCCTTCTAATTAAAAAAATGCCTTATCTTACCCCCATTGCTTTATTTACCTTTAAGCGTCCAAAGCATACACTACATACACTTGAGTCTTTAGCTAAAAACCCAGAGTTTTTAGCTAGCCCTTTTTTTATTTATTGCGATGGCGCTAGAAATAATGAAGAGAAAAGTGTCGTTGAAGAAACGCGACAATTGATTCGTGACTGGCAGCACCCTAATAAAACCATTATTGAACGAGATCACAATTGGGGTTTGGCTAACTCCGTCATTACGGGCGTAAGTGATTTATGTGAGCGATTTGGTAGCGTGATCGTGGTTGAAGATGACCTTATTGTTTCTCCAGCATTTCTTAATTATTTAAATACTGGACTTGTACGTTATGCCGATGAACCAAAGGTCATGCAAATCTCAGCACACATGTTCCCTGTAGAAATTCAAGCGCAAACAGATGCTATTATGCTGCCTTTTACCACCTCTTGGGGTTGGGCTACTTGGAGTCGTGCATGGCAGTCTTTCGATCCTGATATGCAAGGCTACAATACATTAGATCTTAGCCAAGCGTTGCGTCAACGTTTTGATTTAGACAGTAGTTATCCATACTTTAAAATGCTTAAACAGCAGAAAGCTGGCACAGTTGATTCATGGGCAATTCGATGGTATTTATCTGTTTTTCTGCAAAATGGAGTAGTCCTTTTTCCTAAGCAAACATTGGTGCTAAATGAAGGCTTTGATGGTTCAGGGTCAAACTGTAAAACACCGCAACTAAGAACAGAAGTGTTACGACATGAGGCGATTGTAAAATTTCCACCAGTGACAGTGGATGAGCAGTCTTTTGATAAAATAAAACTTTTTTTACGTAGAGAACAATTTATTGTACGTAAATTAGTAAAATATGTGGGGGCAATATGGGCTCGTTACACAACATGAAGCAGCAACTTAAAAAATATTTAACTAGACACCCTCTATTATGCCTTTGGTTTTCTCGCATAAATTCCATTGCTCAAGGGCTTATTGCCTTGCGTTGGCGTTTGCTACAAACAATGCACTGCTATGTCGATAGTAGCGTTAAAGTCACAGGTTGGTCGCATATTGCCATTGGTTTAAATTCCGTTATAGCTGCTGGTACATGGCTTAATGTTAATGACCGAAAAGGCACAGTACCTACATTACTCATTGGTGAAAACTGTTTTATTGGACAGAATAATTTTATGACCGTTGGGCAGCGAATTATAATTGGCGACTACTGCTTAACCACTAGTCATTGTTCTTTTATTGGCGCTTCACATAACATTACTGACCCTAGGCAGCCTTATGTTTCCACAGGGGTTGATACTGATTCAGAAATACACATTGGTGCTAATTGTTTTTTTGGTTATGGCGCAATGGTTTTGGGTTCTGTCAGTATTGGCTACGGCTCGGTTATTGGTGCAGGGGCTGTAGTCTTAAAAGATATTCCGCCGCTTTCTGTTGTGATTGGTAACCCTGGTCGAGTTATTAAACGTTTTTCACTCGCTAAAAATTGTTGGGTTGCTGTTGCGGACTATGTTGAAGAACCGTTGCTCAGTGAACAGGAATATTTAGCCAATATGCGTAAAGAAGTGGGATATTATCCATTGCCAATTTCTGCCGCACGATCTGCTTTAGGAGATATATGAAATTAGCATTAATTACTGGCGCACGAGGTTTTATTGGCCGTCATTTAGCAAAAACTCTTCATAAACAGGGTTTTAAAGTTTGTGGTATTGGGCATGGGGCATGGCCAGAAGTAGAGTGTAGCACTTGGGGTGTCGATTATTGGTTGAATGGCGACATTACCAAGCGTAACTTAGATATTATTCAGGCTGATTTCGGTCAACCTGATGTCGTCTTTCACCTTGCTGGCGGAAGCTCTGTCGGCCCATCACTGGCTGCACCGGAAGAGGATTTTCGACGATCAGTCATATCGGCTGCTGAGTTACTAGAATGGGCAAGATTGGCAACGCCAGATGTTCGCTTGGTATTAGCCTCTAGTGCTGCGGTGTACGGTGCTGGACATAACACCCCTATTCAGGAAACGAATGCTTTAGCCCCTTATTCTCCTTACGGTTATCATAAGCGCATCGCTGAAGAGTTGTTTGAATCGTATGGTAAAAACTTTGGCTTAAATACCGCTATCGTTCGACTCTTTTCTATTTACGGGCCAGAACTTAAAAAACAATTATTATGGGATGTGTGCGGGCGATTATCTAAGGATGCAAGTCGTTTGCAACTTGGTGGTTCGGGGAATGAGATGCGTGACTGGTTACATATTTCAGATGCAGTTCAACTACTTTTATTAAGCGCAGCCAGTGCTTGCCATGATGGCTATATTGTTAACGGAGGTACTGGGGTAGCTGTTACAGTAAGTCAAATTGCTGAACAATTATGTATGGCTTGGGGAGAATCTACCAGTATTGAATTTAGCGGAAAGAGCCGTGAAGGTGATCCTCAATATTTGGTATCGAATGCAACTAAAGCGACCTCACTAGGCTTTACATCCAAAATGAGCTGGCAAGAAGGCATTGCTGATTACGTGACATGGTTTAAAAATATAAATATAAATATAGGGAAGTTATCATGAGAGTTGCTTTTACTTTAATTGGTGGAGCTGGCTGGACGGGAGGCATTAATTATCTGGAAAATTTATTATCTGCGCTGAATGAACAGCCCGAGTGCAATATACAAGCTATTCTCTTTGCAGGAACAGATGCAGACCCTAAAGTTATTGCGCGACTCTCTCCTTACCTTTTTGAGGCACCTATCCTTAGTACTGTTTGGAATGATAATAAGCCAATGCGTATGTTGAGGTTGTTTTTAGGTTTTGGTTTGCAGTGTGATTACATGGCGAAACGTGAATTTAAAAAAGCTAAAATTGATACGGTATTTCAACATGCAGCATGGTACGGCTGTTGTTTCGGCATTCCTACTTTGGCTTGGATTGCAGACTTTCAGCACAAGCGCCTTCCTACTATGTTTAGCAAATTGAATTATTATTGGCGTGATGTTGGTTATTGGGCCCTAAGTCATTGTGCCACCCGCTTGATGGTAAGTAGTCAAGATGCCAAACGGGATTGTGAGACTTTTTACCCTAAGGCAGTTGGGCGTGTTACTGCTGTTCCTTTTGCAGTGAAAATGGGTAAAAGTATTGGTGATGCAGAGTTAAAAAGTATATGTGCCGAGCATAACTTGCCTGAGAAATTTTATTTTTTACCTAATCAGTTCTGGCGACATAAAAATCATATTAATGTTATTGAAGCATTAAAAATAATAAAGCAATCAGGTAATGATGTTGTGATTGTAGTGAGTGGCAACCCTAAGGATGGCAGAAACCCTGAGCACCCAGATCGAGTTCTTGAGCTAGTTAAACGTTATGATTTAGAAGATAAATTTATTTTTCTTGGTTTAATTCCATTTCAACATATTCTTCCTTTGATGAGGCTTTCTGCGGGCGTTGTGAACCCATCATTTTTTGAAGGGTGGAGTACTACTGTTGAAGAAGCAAAAGCTGTTGGCGCTCCCTTGCTACTGTCTGATTTGCCTATTCACCGCGAACAAGCGGAAGATGTTGCTATGTTTTTTGATGCGCATAATCCAGAGAGTATTGCAAAAGTTCTTGAGCAACAATGGAGTAAATTACCCGCTGGCCCACGACTTGATACAGAGCAAGTTGCCGCACAAATTAATAAGCAACAAAGGCAACAATTTGCACTTAATTTTAATGAATTGGTTAGCCTTACATTTACTAAGGAAACTAAAAATAATGTGTAGTGCCTATTTACTAGGAGGCGATTGATGAACCGCAAACCCGTCTTAACCATGAACGTTAATATCACCTCTTTAGCACAAGCATCTAATAAAGTTGAACAATGGGCAAAAGCCTATCAAAGTGCTTATGTTTGTGTCTCTAATGTGCATATGTGTATGGAGGTTTATGACGACTCCGATTTTTCGGATGTTGTTAATGCCGCTGATAAGGTGATTCCTGACGGTAAGCCTATTGCACTGGGTTTAAAGTTATTGGGGCATACAGAAGCGTCCCAAGTAAGAGGGGCAGATATTACCCTGACTTTATGTGAAATGGCAGTGAAAAAAGGTTTGGTGATTGGTTTATATGGTGGTGAAGAAGCGGTGTTAGCTGATTTTTCTCGTTTTCTTAAATCGAAATTTCCTGACATTAACATTGGCTGTGCTATTTCTCCGCCTTTTCGTGAATTATCCGCTCAAGAAGATGCTGATATTGTGGCGCAGATTAATCAGGCGAAAGTGCAAATTTTATTTGTAGGTTTAGGGTGTCCAAAACAAGAGCGCTGGATGGCGACACATAAAGGACAGATTAACGCAGTGATGTTAGGTGTGGGAGCGGTCTTTGACTTTTTGAGTGGCAATAAAAAAGAAGCCCCACGCTGGGTACAGTCTATTGGTATGGAATGGCTATTTCGACTTGCTTCAGAGCCTAGACGTTTATGGAAACGATACTTAAAACATAACCCTCGGTTTGTTTACTTCTTTACCTTACAATTATTAAAAACAAAGTTGGGTAGATTGGGGTAGGCACGGCTGAAGCCGTGAGTCCGGCAAAGTTGTATTTTCATCGTTCCTAGCTCGTAGATTGGGCTGAAGCATGAAGCCCAACATTTGATGCTAGATAAGCCATTGATTGTTGGGCTTCGCAAGCTCAGCCACAACCTACGAAATTTGTTTTAGGGTTATTATTGAATACTTTCACAGCCTCTTTAGTCTTTACGTGAAGGCTAAAGCCTTCGCCCCAAATATTGGAGCGCTGACCTTAGTCCGTCTTTTCAAAAATAGACTAAAGCTCTGCATTTTCAGATAAGAGCCTCTCTATTGCGTAGCTATTTT
>Ga0209707_1001072_pt1 | contig 15839 bp, 13 predicted proteins | sample EN4Hudsemesocosm_FD_184630 | JGI IMG/M metagenome (GOLD analysis project Ga0209707, IMG submission 184630) | Methane-oxidizing microbial communities from mesocosms in the Hudson Canyon - EN4B Hudson Canyon (SPAdes) (version 2) | ecosystem: Environmental > Aquatic > Marine > Cold seeps | place... | reverse complement strand
TATAGGGTGATAACTTAAAATCATTGCCTCTCCATATATTCCACCGTGAAGCTCCTTTAAAGAATCCATTCTATAAACCTGCTCCCGAGCCGCTCTTTTCTTTTCTTTCACTTTCCTAAAAGGCATTTTGCCTTTAATGGCCGCAAAATCCATTGTTTTACATTCAATTAAAAATAAATGATTATTTGCTAAAAAAACCACATCAAGCTCATTATGAACTTGGCTTCCATTATCACCGCTTCTAATTTCTACATTACGGGCAATATCTTGAATCTTATCACTATCAGCTGCCATCTTCTGCATCTGCCGACAAGCAAATAACTCTAACCACCCCCCATTAACAAAATTTCTGGCTGCCTCATTAACAAACACCAAAGTATCACTATTTCTGCTGCAACACTCATACTTCACAAAGACATCAACCAAATCCTGTAATGCACTGTCATATTTCTGTTCAGTAGAAAACGGCTGACTAGTATAAGAAGAGGAGTTCCTAGCAGAGGCCGCTAGCGCATTAACCACCATCAATGGTTTAGAAAAACGTTCCGACTGAGACAGTAATTCTATAAACAAAGGATCAAATAACTCAGAAATAGCACCTGATTCAGAGCTGACTACTTGTGTCCCTTGCAACTGTAAAAACTGCTTGATTGTTAAATGATCACCCAAATCAGTACTGGGTTGATTTTCTGATAAAAGCCAACTTAAATGGTCATTTTCAGGGTTAACATAAAATACCGCCTGCCCTGCTTGCTGAAAAGCTGTATAAGCAGCTAGCGTCAATAAACGATGCCCACAACTGCTATTTAAAGCCACTGATCCAGCACTATAATGACTCAATAAATCAACAATCAATTTTCGAGTAGTATCAAAATCAATAACATCCAGCATATTAACTCGCTGACAAACAATCCCCATTTCCTGCAAAATCGAAACTAAATAATCACCATACTTCTGTAAACCCAAACGCTCTAGCAATACCACTCGCTCAGGCCTAAAACGTTTATCAAGTATAGGTGTTAAATTAGTTACAGCATTACTTGAAACGATACAAAAATGGGTTGAATAACAGACTAAAGACATACAAAATCCCATATCAAAGAATATTTAAACAAAAAAATTAACTCCATTAAATTGATTACAGTAATATCGAAAGAGGTAACACTTTCTCAGCTCATTAAATCAAACCAGAAGTAACGAGTTAGAAAGTTAGTGAGGGTAGAAATCACCCTAAATGATACAGATCTTTAAACACTGCCGAGTGCACCTAGATGTTTGTTTTTTAAAATTATTTTCTCGTAAAATATACAGCAGACCAGCTAGATTTAAGTATCCTGCCACTTCGAGCCACTTTACAAAAATTCAACAGCCTTAACGGCTAATAGGTCTGTAACACAGATGAGAGTGCTTTTGAAGCTTCTTCACTGTTTCAACAGCCTTAACGGCTAATAGGTCTGTAACACTTTTGAACCTATAGATGATATAGATGATGTAGTTTCAACAGCCTTAACGGCTAATAGGTCTGTAACTCAATTAACTGGACTTGACTTGTTTGGAGATTTGTTTCAACAGCCTTAACGGCTAATAGGTCTGTAACTCAATTTTAATATAGTTAGAAGTATATACTTTGTTTCAACAGCCTTAACGGCTAATAGGTCTGTAACCTTTTAATGCGAGTGCTGCTATATTTAATGTTGTTTCAACAGCCTTAACGGCTAATAGGTCTGTAACTCTTCTACAGTGGATTTACCTCTATTTACAGAGTTTCAACAGCCTTAACGGCTAATAGGTCTGTAACAAAACAAACACCCCCTCAAACCCTTGGGATATAGTTTCAACAGCCTTAACGGCTAATAGGTCTGTAACTTATTAGATATACTATTAAATATTATTAATATTGTTTCAACAGCCTTAACGGCTAATAGGTCTGTAACAAGGTAAAGTTACTCTGGTATCTCTAATTAATGGTTTCAACAGCCTTAACGGCTAATAGGTCTGTAACTATGATGCTCATTACACCGATCAACAGGTGGTAGTTTCAACAGCCTTAACGGCTAATAGGTCTGTAACCAAAACTTTTGAATATCGATACGACTTTATTTTTGTTTCAACAGCCTTAACGGCTAATAGGTCTGTAACTTATCTTGAGAGTTTTGATGATTTAGTTAATGCGTTTCAACAGCCTTAACGGCTAATAGGTCTGTAACAGCTCATTTCTCAGAGTACGCCAATCAAGGCTTACAAGACCGCTGTGACGCACCTCAATCAAACTATCACAGAGTGAGGAGATTCTAGACTCTTTTATTAACTTTTTCAATAAAAAAACTTGTATTTTCATACTATAGCGTATCATTTTTAATATGAAAATTAAAATAATCGTATAATAAAATGATTTTAATTGAATTATTGAAGAACCTTGCTTTTTCAACTGCATTAATAAAATCATCTATCAAATCAAACTAGCACTAAACTCGGTAATCTAGCAATACGCTCATGCTTTGCCGTATAAGATTTTAAGCGACATACTCGGCACAAACAATAAAACCGCAAATCATCACTATCAGCTAACCAGTCTGCTAATTTATCCTGAACGTAATTTAAAACATTGGTATTAGAGAACTCAACTTCAAATACTGATTCTTGCACCCTACTACCAAATGCCCCCAAGTACTTACCTACCCGGTTGCGTGTTGTGTTGTCACTGATATCAAAACAAACAAGATATAACATAACTATTTCTCCTTTAACGAACTTTCCACGCGCTAAAATCTTCACCTTGCTCAATAAAGCGGATTAGTAATAAATTCTGTTGATGGATCAGTTCAAATAAACCTTTAGATTCAAATTGGGACATTAAACGGCTTAAGTAAAAGTTTCGACGCTCTTTTTTTAGGTAGCAAGCATTATTATCGGCATAATAAAAGTCATGTAATTTAAGCTCGCGACGCTTGATTAAAGACAGAGCGAGCCGCTCAACAATATGGCGAAAAGGTTCCATTAAATCAGATGCTAAAGCCGCATGTTTGCCTCGTGGCTGGTGGTACACTCCTACCCAAGGTATTAAACCATCGCTACGCAATACAGCTTCCAAGCAACTATACAGCAAGCTATACCCTAATGAAATCAATCCATTAAAGGGGTCCAGTGGTGGCTGTCGATTGCGTCCATTAAAACCGAACTCAGCGGGGACTAATTCTTTTATGGCGGAAAAATAAATGCGCGCGCCACTCCCTTCAAAGCCGTTAAGTTCTGCTAGTGTTTGAGCGCTAACAAGTTTCTTTCTTAAGCTATCTATCTGTTTGCTGTATTCAGTTTTAGCCCTAAGCCTTAAGGTTTCTCGCATATTGAATAATCGTGAGCCAACAATTTCTCGGCTTATTGTTAGTGCCTGTTCAGGTTGTGCAAAACAGTATTGTTGTTTTAGCCACAGCTGGCTACCTTTTGCACCTGTTTGCCCATTCCAAACAACGCCTTGATATTTACCCGTTTGACTAGCAAAATGTAATGGTATATTGAATTCCATTGCTGCCAACAATGCAGGTGTAGTGATATTATGACGACCGAGCAATAAAACTGCATGTAGATGTCGCCATGGTACATCATAAATCTGCTGCTCCTCGCGCTCGACAAGCAATCGATCGTTCTTAGTACGGATAATACAACTTTCGCCTGTTACACAGAGAAGTAAGCCATATTGATCACGCTCACCATATTGCTCTACCTTAGTGGTTGGTTTTTCCTCTACTTGAACCTGAGTCATTTCATGCTGAGAGGATTGAGCAACAAGAGTTTTATTTTCTGTTTTTTTATCAGAGCTTACTTTTATTTGTGCTGGTTCGATAGCTTTAGGTTTACGTGCTATCACTTGGCTTAACCATGAGTGTTTTGAAACAACCTCATCAACACTTTGTTTATGTAATCGTTTAGGGCTTGCTATGACCATATCATTAACAAATAAATAACCTAGGTAATAAAAACCATCACTCATGTGCGCAATATGGGTTTTATCTTTGTTGAGTGCGAGCCCATGTTCATGCAAAGAAGTTTCCGCAGTTTGCTGAGCAAGTTGCGCCTGTTCTTTGGATTTACACAAAACCACAAAATCATCTGCAAAGCGAATTAGTTTAAATCCTGCCATTTGCATATCGTTATCAAAATCATCTAACATGATATTAGCCATCAATGGACTTAATGGTGAGCCTTGCGGTAATCCTTGTGTACGTTTAATTGTTTGTCCTTCAAATTCGACAGGGGCTTGCATCCATAATAAGATTGCCTGAATTATGGGATCATCCCCCCATAAGGCTTGTAATCTAACGGTTAGCCGTTGCCATAAAACACTATCAAAGAAATCTTCAATATCTGACTCATACACCCAGCGATACCCTTCTCGCCACGCACTTTGTATGGCATAACTTGCATTTATCCGTGACCGTCCAGCACGGTAGCCATAACTATGCTGATAATGCAGGCTATCTATAATGGGTTGTAATACTTGGGCAACTGCACGCTGTAATACACGATCTCTAAATGGCGATACAGCTAAGGCTCGTGTACTGTTATCAGCATTGTCGATAATAAAACCTTGCAATGACGGGGGGGTAAAGCGATTTTTTAATAATTTGTATATATCGTTTTGACAACGTTCAATCAAACCTTCATCGTCATAATCATTGCCCTTAGCTGCCGTATTGCTCTGTATATGTTCAAGTGCAACGTGCAGGTTACTGCTATTATTAATACAGGCTAATAATGAGTTAGCTGGCGCGCTACGGTTAAAATGGACTTTCCCCTCTTCGGTTTGTAAGCGATACCGACCATAACCAAAGCTACTGCGTTGCCCAAAACCTGTATATTGCCCTAGTACCCATAATGTCCAGTCAAAGGCTTGTATTGTATTAATGCGTAACGTCAATTCACCCATCATGCCACCCATTTTATGCTTTTTTTTGTCTTTATCTGCATAATGAATGTTTAGCCAAAATAAATGACTGGCATTGTCTAATTTGAGTGACTGAGGCTGCTGTCTTGCAGGTAACTTCATCTCAGTATTATCCCTTAACAATTTGGAAAAACGATCATGAAGTCGGTTACTAACTGATTCCGCGGTTAAATCAGTTTTTTGCTGGCAAAAGCGCAATTCACCTTTTAACTTTTGCTTTTGTTGCCTTTCTTTCGTTAAGCGTACAGGGCTTAATAGCCGCATAACGAAAACAGGCGTGTTTTTCCACCTAAGACATTCTTGTTGTAAATCTTTTAGCGTATAAGGTTTAAGCTGTTGAAACTTTTGAATGCGTTGTTTAGAAAATTCATCATGTAATGCTTGGAACTCTATATTACGCCGAAATGGCATATTTTTATCATCACGACTGGCGCTAAAAGGCAGTTCCTGTAATTTACTTATCAATTTGCTTAATAAATATTCACTCCCATTCAGGCCATATACACTGAAGCAATAACTATCTCCCAATTGGTATTGATTCCGCCCAGTTTCCAGTGCATCAATGGTAATTAAGCTGTCAAAATTTTCAGGGCTACCAAGAAGAGTACGAATAAACGGTCCAAGGCTGGTTTGGTGAAAAACAGTAAGTTGTGTTTTTTCTATAAACCGCAGTTTGACGGTAAGACCGTAAAGAGGCAGTAATGATTCAATGGGTAGGGTCATAGGTATATTTGAGTCATCTTCATTTCCACTCAGCGCATCACTGCCATTAAGTTAAGGAATATTTTATTACACACAAAGTATTACGAGGTTGGGTTAGCTTTTTTTTGCGCAGCAATAAAAACGTAACCCAACAACTATTCATACCAAAAGGCAGGCAATACCCAATCTATTTAAGCTTCGGAGGATTTTTAGATTGATCTATAATGATTTTTTGGTTCTCATCGTCTATTTTTATAAGCCCGATGTCTTTCGCTTTTTGAGAGGTAATATCTATATTATTTAGACGGAAGAAGTTTGAAATAAAGCTTTTTACATAAATGGAAAAATCATACTCGTCTTTAAATATCTTCTCCGCCCATTCAGGGGTCACCTTTCGTGTCCCTTTTTCTGCTTCACCATCATTCATAATTAAAACCCAACCACCATATTTCTTGGACTTATAATAACCTTCATACAACCAGCGCGAGAAACCATAGGCAAGGCAAAATTTTAAAAAGTCATACAGAAAACTCACCCAAACATTCTCTATCAACCAATCAATCATTGTTTTTTACTCCTTTTAATAACAGAATATTCTTCTAGCTTTGCCCCCAGTTCACGCATCAGCTCTGCCGAAATTTCTTTACCGCGCAATGCTGCCGATAATGGCAAACTTAAATGAAAATACCGTGCGCCGTTGGCATTCAGTTCGGCGACTAAATTAACAGGTAAAGACCCCAGTACGGTATCACCCGCCTGTATATTTTCGATATTTAAATGTTCAACAAGAAAGTCAACATCAATCCCTTTCTCGATTGCCCATTGTTTTGCGCCAGTGTGGCGAGTGACGAAGTAGGTGGTCATAATTATCCTTTAGCTCTAATTAGGTTTTTATAGGCTTTTTTTTGATTCTTATTATTACTAGACTCCCAGCTTTTAATTTTTTCTTCATGATTTTGCCAAGTAACATTAATAGCCTGTTGCCAGTTTTGTTCAAAACGAGTTTTAGTAGCATTGTAATTCTTAGAAAAAGCTACGATTATTTCAGCTTCTGTCATCTCTGCAAGCTCTTCATCAAAGCTTTGATTTATTGCTAGCCATTGTTTTCCAAGCGGATGTTTATCGTGTTTGATAAAGCCACCATACCCCGTTGCTGTTTTAGCCCCTGCCCCTAGCCATTCTAAGGCTTGCGTTAAACAATCGATGACCTTTTGCATATCAACTCGCTCAGCAGCTTGAATATTACGCGGAGCAATACTAAATAAATAACTGCTTGCTTTATCTACCACTAAAAAAGGAATCGGTACTGGGTCGTGCCAATCAGCAGGGATTTTTTGCGGTTCTTCCTTAATATTGTTAATACTTCCTCCTTCGTTGTACCATTTACCATAATGTGGTGTCATGATGTCAGTTACTAAACTGACTTCTTTGACAGGAAGCGCATCAAAAAAAATAATATCACCAGCTTGACTGGGATTTTGTTGTTTATCTGCTTTTTTATTATCACTTCCAAACCAGCTTAAAAGTTGCTTACGTTTTTCAGCCTCTCGCGTAAATTCATCTTCTTCAGATTCACCTTCTACAACAGCAAATTCCCATTCTTCAACCCAAGCCCGCACAAGACCTTTAACTGCTGCACCACTTAAATAAGGTACACCCTGCACTTGATGCCACAATAAACCATTTTCAACAGGGTGCGGATAACCTATCCCTGTAATAAAATGCCATTGTGTGTTAAAAAATTTATGCTTACCGTTAAGTTGCTTAATCAAATCCATTTGCTGACAAGCCGCTTGTTGTAATGCTTCAGTATTGCCCGCTTTTTTAAATTTTTGTAACCAAAAATTTTTACCTTGATCTTTTTTATCTAGTTCTGGTTTAAGATCGTTAGCATTATCATTATACTCATCAAAAAATCGTTCAAACCATAAGCCTGCATTGCTATTTAAATATTTTTTAGGCTTCTCATCCATTTTATATAATGGTAACATTCTCAACCCTCTGCCATATAGGCTTTAGCAAATTTTTTCACCCAATCCATAAGGGCTTGCGCTTCAGCTTGTGCTAGGCGGTAATCATGCATATCCCCTTCCGTAATACCTAGTATTAAATCACTTTTTCCTACAAAAGGCTGGTTGGGTTTTGTCAGCCAGTCAGAAAGTAGCTGATAAAGAAGCTCATGTGTACCGCCTTTAGATTTATAAAATGCTGCAGCTTGCCCTAAGCCATTAATGTGTATCATGGCAGGTAAAGATGATGCATAGCTTTTGTATTCAGAATGATTAACATTCGAATCATTCGCCACTCTTTGTACGCATTTTAAAGCAAATGCAGCACGTTGTTGCTGAATGGTTTGCATGGTTTACGCTCCTTTTTGTTGAAGCAGTTGCTTAATAATACACCACCCCATACCTACCGTTTCATTACCCCCTACTTGCAGGTAAGGGGTTGTTGCAAACAGATTTAATACCCGTTTTAAAATATCGGCAGCCGACTGTTCATCATTTTCTTTACGTGAAGCATTAGCACTTAAGCCGATGTATAACAGGGTTTCCGAAGGTAATGTTTCTTCATACCATAAGTTTTCAGACGTTTTGGTTAACGAATCCAGCACATTATGTGCATTGACTGGCGTAGCATGATTAACTAAATGGGTAAAACTATCATCACTCACAATAACTAACTGTTTTTTTAATGCTTGCTCTGCATCATCCCGTTGCATAAGTTGTGCTAACGCTGTTATGAATTTACTTAAATCTTTTTTTTGGGTTTCAAACCGGTATTCCTCGAGAAATAAACTCCCCTCCTCACTATCAATAATAGCCTGATTTTCACCCAATGAATTACTGTTAAGCTCTGGAAGTTCAAAATCTACCGATAAACCTAAGCGCTTACTATCTTCTTTATATCGCCACAAAGCACTAGGGCATGTTACCCATTTAAACTGTGATGTTAATGAGCGTACAGGGAATAGTAACAATCTTGCCTCAAAGGGTATGATAGCTCCCGCTGAATTATCTGTTTGTTTAGGGGGAGCACCATAGACACTGACGATATCGGAATGATTTCGAACAATTTTTGCATAACTGTTAGCATCTTTAGGTTTTTCACCCTCTAGCTGTGCCATAATTTCTTGCTCGGCTTTATCTCGTAGCGCGCCTTTCACTGCTGAGCCAAATACACAAGGCCAGCCATTATGTCCTTCCCTCTGAATAGGTAAGTCAATAATACCTGTTTGAGAGCCAGCCCCTGCATGAATAGATGTTTGTGCCAATAATCCTAATATTGCTGTTGTTGCTGTCATGAATAGAGATCCTTATTTATGCTATCATCTTTAAACCAATAACCTGCAGTGAATAGCCCGCGTCCTAATTGGCTATCAAGGGAATTATTGTTATGGGAGTCGATTTGGTTGGTTTGTAACCCTTCAAGAGCAGTTTTTTTATCACCCTCAACCATGCAATAAAAAACACTGCCTGCAGGAACTAAACTACGCACTGGTTTAGCTTGGTGCTTACGTAAATCCCATCCGCCTTCACGTAATACTTTACCCGTTACTGCGCAATATAATGTTAAATCAATGCCATTGACTTGTCCTTGCCAAACAGTTTGTCCCTCTTGTTCTATTTTTTTAAAACCAGGTAAAGGTGTGTAACCTTTTAACTGCAACACATGCACGGCAGATAACAGCACCAGTTTTATGCCTAATATCTCACTTGAATCCTCAATTTTCATTAAGCTATTGCTTGCTTTAATTACCTCAAAAGCTGCTCCACGACCTTCCCCACCCAAACGAGTAATGCCTGAGTGTGGATATGTTTCTTCATCAAAACCATCAACATCCACCTCTATGGCAACTGAATTGTGGGGGCGTATATGCTGCGTTTGATAAAGCATTCCTTGCGCAGCGGTACGTTGTTGATTATTTCTGGCAATACCTAAATGCGGTTCACGTATAAATAACTCCGATGAGGCTATTAACTCGTGGCTAGTGGGTAATTCTCCATTTAACACCTTACTTAAACCCTCCAACGTTAGCCAATAACCATCTAATGATTTAATACCTTTTATACCTTTAGGTGCAACCGCTAAATAGACACTTTTTCCTAAGTCACACCGTACTGGCTTGCCAACTTGTAAAAAATGCAGCGCTTTAATTGCAGTTTTTTCTTTAATTGCAACAAGATGAGCAGGGACTGGATACAATCTTTCCCAACAGTTTTCGGATATTTGGCGACTTAAAAAAACACCTTTTAAGCGCATAAGCCCTAATGATGTGCTATCACCAATTTTTTTTTGTAGCTCAGTATACTGCATGGGATAGTTAGACCAGATAACCCCGTCTTCTTGAAAATCTCCGATTACCGAGCGAATAGCCCCAGCCATCGTCGTAGGTGATGGCGGAAATACACTATTTAATTCTGAGCCGCCAATAGTATCAAATGGTCGCGATTCCCGAAAAAACAAGGTATCGAATGCAGTAAATCGCCAAGTGCACAAGCTCATACATTTACTCCTTTTTGTGCTAAAAAGCGAACTAATAACGCGCCATCAACTAAAACCTTATCATCTCTTTGCCAGTCCTCAGGGCTATTTGGTTTTTGTTCATCTCGGTAAATAGGACGACACTGTTGTAACAAGGGTCTAATTACCGCTCGAGCATGCTCCATTTTATCAACCCCAGGATAAGGATCATATAGCCCAGATGAAAAATACTCTGCTGCCATTAATTCCACAGCTTGCTTTTCTTGATTACGAGTAAACACTTCTACAGCAGTAGGTGTGGGCTTAGCAGGTGGATTTAATAATTCTAAGCGCTCACGAATTTTATATAAAAACCGATTACTTAACTGCCCATCTTTATTATCATCATCAGCAAAGTTTTTGGCTAAACGCTCTAAAACCAACTGCTTGTTATCAATTGCACACTCCCAAGGTCTTGCCCACTCTAAACTCAAGCCACCTGGCTTCCACACCCTAACTGCTAAGCTATCTCGTCCATATTTTTCTTTAGCAACAACATCTAACAACTCATGTGCATTTTTTAATACCTTTGTTAAAGGCATTTTAATATGAGCAAACACAACCGCAGCTGAAATACTGGTGTTGACTTTGGATGTTTCTAACACTGATTTATTTAATTCAGAAAAAATAGCTTCATACCTTTCACGTATAGCTAAAGCACAAGATAACGCGTCTTCCAACGGTAAAATTGCCAGCACATCATCACCACCCGCATATATTAAAAAGCCGTTATGATTTTTAACCCAGTCTGGCATACTAGTAGTAAAACAATCTAAGCCTGTTGTTATTGCTTTCTGTTTATTGGTGTCGCTCATTTGCTTACCCAAACTATCACCATCCATCATTAACACCGCATAAAATGGCGTAGCTGAGTGGAGGTTTGGCTTTTCCTGACTAACCAGTGTTTGCAGTATTTTTAATTCTTTAAGAACCAATTTTGCTTGTACTTGGTTATCATAAATATTGATATTTTCTAATGCAGATTCAAAAAACACATTACCATCTAAGGCTTTCCATTTATCGGGTGTACCACAATTTTTAATACACTTAATTTGATTACCCCACTCATTATAATTACCCTCTGTCAATTTAATAGCTTCGTCATGAAACCTCCAAAGCTGCTGTTTAATATATGGGTAACTTCGTGCTTGAATTAATACATCTTCCAACCAATGTACAGCAGCCATATAGGCAACTGACGGCCGACCTGCATCAACCTTCCAACCTTTTAAAGTTAAAGTCCAACCAACCATCGGCTGATCTAGTTGTTCAAAATAACGCACAAATCGTCGCTTGATAAAAGCAATAGCGCATAAATGCTCACTCTTCCGTAAATCTGTTTTTATTCCATGTTTGCCGTTATCACGAACAGCCTGCCAAAATTCTGTTAATTGATTATCATTGGGCTTTGGGCTACCTGATAATTCTTGCCACCCATCCATGATCATACATTTCACCCCCGTTTCATCAGGCGGAGAATAAGAGCACCAATTTTTTCGCTCATCCAAGGATGAACTGTCTTCTGTGCCATTACTAATAACCCAGTTTAACTCCCAATAAGCTTCCACTTGCCTATCCCAAATAAGCTTAGTTTCTGCATTTATATTGGTTAAATCACCCTCATACACCTTTTCTGCCAAAGCTTTCCAAGCAGTATTGACCGTATCAACTACCACTTGAGGCTCAAAACCTTTTTTCACACTGGCTTTAAATCGGTTTGGTACACTACCATGTTCAGGTGCTGGTTTTTTACCTTTTGCTTCCAACCACAATAAAAAGTCATCGTCTGGCTTAGGAAAAATAACCGTACCATTCTGAGCAACAACAGCTCGCATAGCCACTGCTGATAACCAGGATAGAATAAATGAACCCGCCCAAAAATCACGTGTGCGTCTAGCTTGAGCTATAAAACCTTGGACGGGAGCTAGAGAAAAATGGAAGTATTCAGATGAAACTATTTTATCGCTCATGGCAGCACCGCTACTTTATCTGGAAACCTAGCAAGTGCATTAGGTCCCGACGGATGACCAACTTTTCCATCGAGAAAGCCAGTAATAACTGACCACGTAACATTTGCAGGGATAGCTATATTGTTCGCTTTTATTTTTTCGTTATCAGGCAAAAAATTAGCCGGTAAAAAAATGCTGATACCAACAAATTTATCACCTACCGGGTGCACGTGAAACAACAGTGGACTAGATCGCCGTTTATATTTTTCTGAAATGACATGGTGACCTTTTTTTTGATAATTGTGTGGCAACCCAAACACCACCCGTTTAGGGTGAAAGTCAGGGTGTTTCTCGGCCCAGCCTTTGACTTTAAACCAGTCGTGGTCATCTTTAAACCTTCGTTCAGATGTCTTATTAAGCACTGTGCTACCTCCATTTCCGTTACTTCTTCCCCAACTTCGATACATCATCATTGCTTTACCGAACTGTTCCAATGCTATGTAACAACCCTTGCCAGATAACAAACGATCTATTCTAGATTTTTGCCAGAATGCAGAAAATGGTGGTTCGGTTGCAGGAAGGGATGAAAACAGTTTCTTAATTTGTTCACTATAGTCACCTTCGTTCATTGGAAGGGGGTATTGTTCTTCACCATGGTTATTTTTCAATGAGACAAGTGCAACGCTTCCTATACCATGCCTAGATCGACTACCTAACGCACCAAGTAACCCCCATGCAATAAGTGCGTTCTGCACCGAAGGTTCAATATTACCTCTAAAAAGAAGCTCCAAAGTGAAATACTGGTTCTCGTTCAGGCAACTTCGCTCTAACTGCCCACTCCTTGTGTTTTGCTTTGTACTCCCAAAGGCCAGCATTAACCCATAACCAAGATACCGCGCTGCTGGGTAATTTTTAAACTCAGAATGCACCTCTGCCTTGTTGGTAGAATTCAACTCATCATGAGAAACACGCAACAAAAATATACCTTGTCCACCTGTTTGTACACCATTATCCATTTTAGCCGTACCACCAAATATTTTTTTTTCACGTTTATGCAGTTCTCTCAGAGCTTCGGCTTCATCGTTATTATTAACAGCGGCTAAACACGCACCCCAATTTAACGCTCGCCACCAAAAACGTAACGCACCTTTAACTGCGCCAGAGCTAATACCATTTACCTCTTGATTAGCGTCACCAATAAACATCGGCGTAACGATGCGGTAGCGCGCAATAATTTTCTCTGGCATAAATCCTCCAAATGCACTAATTTCATTATAAAATGCGTAAATGTAATAACTTCAAATGTTTTTAAAACAGTAAATCGTATTCAGCTCAACTGTACTGGTTCTTTCACAGCTCCATTAGTACCAGCATATACCTCAATCGACTTCAATTTGATACTAATCATAATAAGCATACCCTAGCCTTACCTTTTTAGCGAAGATACCGCTATATTATGGAGTTTGTAAAACAAAAATCATTAACAACTCCACCTAAAATACAACTAATATTAAAGAATCAATTTTTGGTTGCAACCCCACAAAATGGCATATTCGTACACATAGATATTATACCGTCCTGAATTCGTATAATAAGTGCATAACCTCTAAAATTTCAATATAATGTGTTAGCATATATAAAATGATTTTTACTCAAAAAACCACCTAATTATACCAATGGATAATGAACTTAAAAATTTAGGAATCGATGTTTTTGAATGCGCGGATGGAATCGTCACTAGCGGCGTTTTGGGATTATCAATAAAATTCTTAAAATTAGTCAATAATAAAATAAAAGGCATCCAGTTGCCTCTTGATTGGGATGGTAAAAATTGGCATATTCATTATAAAAACGAACGTAAGGTACTCTGGATAATAAAAGGAGAGCAGCGAATTTGCCTACCTCAAACTATAATTATTGGTCCATGGGATAATAGTGGGGATCTTTTTAAGCAGATAAAGGTTGAATTATTAAGTGAAAATTTCATTCCAAAAAATACAAATGCAAACTGCCTTAAAACCTATTTAAAAAAAGGAGATTTTAATGGTAAAAATGCAAGACTCGTTAGCTATAACCAAGAACACAAAACATTGATTTTTCAAGGCGCTAACTATTTTGACTGGATTACTACTAATTTATCTCTAGATTACGACCGCTCCCCACTCCCTACACTTAGAGCAGAGTCATCAAATTATGGAAAACTAGATAAACTAAACCTTAGCCCTTTAGCTAATATTACAGGGATAAATGGGTTATTATTTTCTAACGACGGCTATATGATTTACCAAAAACGCAATAATACCGTTTTAATTAGACCTAATGAGCTTTGCTCTGGTTTTTCTGGAACGATTGATAAAATTGATATTTCAAACCTCGTTGCATCATCAAGTCCTCTCTTATCCAATATGGACACTGTTAGAGAAGCAGTAGAAGAAATTGGAATTGATAGAGATGACCATGTAAATCATATCGAATTTCTTGGAATAACTCGGGAATTAATTAGAGGTGGAACTCCTGAAATATTTTATGCTATAGACTTAAACTTACCCCGCGAAGAAATCTTAAAATTAATCCCTAAAGATACGGAAGGAGAAATTCATAGTGTTGAATTAGGTGTCCATGCTACCGCTAAGAAGCGTAACTCCACACAAATATTAGCTGAAGCTACATTATGGCAAGTCCTTGAAAAAATTGAACGTGAAACCAAAGCCCCGATCTCCATTCCATTTTTAACTAACTTATCTTTATGGTACTGGCAATGGAACAAACAAAAGGTTGGCTTTGGTAAGATTTCAAAAAACGATCCTATAAATAATTCCACATAATTACTTCACTCCAACCCTCCCACTAAAATCATACATTCAAATAAGCCCGAGTTATTTGAATCAAGATTAATGCCACACCTATAGTCTGTATACTGGTTACCAACCATTTTAATTTGATCTTGCAATTGACTAATCTCAGGCAAAGGCACTTCAGAACCTACATTAATCCAGATTAATATTTTTTTTGCTGAACTAATATTTAGATTGTTATTTTCAATTGCTGAAATTAACTGAGGAATATTTGCTTGCTTCTTAATAGTATCCCAACTAAGTTCTTCTACCCAAGATTTACCTGCTATTGAAAGAGTACTTGTTATATCAACTAAATCTAAAATAACCAAAGCCTCACTTTTTGATGCGTTTTTTGCAAAATCAATTAATCGCTCATAAAAACAAGGATCGGCCAATTTTTCAATGTAAGGTTTTAACTCAATATCTATCTCATTATCTAAAATATTAGCTGAACTAACGGGCATGGTATTACCTATAAATTTATTAAATGGAAATAAGACAGCTTAATGAATTTCTCTACAAAAGTTGCTTTCATTCAACTATTTTAAGTGGCTTTTCTCGCCACACTGTACACAAAATTTACTATTGATCGCATTCATTGCATTGCAATATTGACAGGCATCTTGCTGTAAAGCTTCTAAAACTTCAGTTACAAGCAATCCTTTTCCACAGTGGCTGCAAAACTTACTGCTCTCAGAATTATAAGCCGTACAAAAAGAGCAATGTCCAACGGGCCTTAAAGGACTATGCAATAATAGTTCTGCTGTTTTTTTTGAACCATATCGATACAAAAAAACAACTAATATTGCCGCAATAAGTACATCCAGTCCACTAGGTAAAACACTCACTGAAAAATTATAGAGCGCATGAAACAATGCCGCTGCC
>Ga0209707_1001071_pt1 | contig 15850 bp, 18 predicted proteins | sample EN4Hudsemesocosm_FD_184630 | JGI IMG/M metagenome (GOLD analysis project Ga0209707, IMG submission 184630) | Methane-oxidizing microbial communities from mesocosms in the Hudson Canyon - EN4B Hudson Canyon (SPAdes) (version 2) | ecosystem: Environmental > Aquatic > Marine > Cold seeps | place... | reverse complement strand
TGAACTTAAAATAAAAAATGAACAAATAAGTCATTAATATGAAAAGAAGAGAAACCTTAGGCATAGACTTAACACCACTTATTGATGTTGTTTTTATTTTACTCATATTTTTTATCGTCAGTTCTGTGTTTAAAAAAGAAGAATTGGCACTTATTCTGGATCTCCCCTCTTCCCATGCAAAAGAAGTAGAAGTTGATGTCAAGCAGGTGGCTATTGAGTTAAGTAGGACAAAGTTAGCATACAAAGGGAAAATAGTAACATTAGATGAACTTGATATAATTTTAGAAGAAGTTGAAGATAAAAAGCAGTCTGTTATTTTTAGAATTGATAAAAAAGTTTCTTATGAACGAGTAGTTGAAGTTCTTGATTTATTACAAAAATACAATTTGAATAACCTGGCATTAATAACAGAAGAAGCAACACACTTGAAATAGGCCAAAGCCTATTTCAAAGAAGAGGGATTAGTTTTTATTTAGACCTTGTAAGTCAGAAAATGCAACTTCAAGTCTTGAAATTGTAGCTTCTTGTCCTGCACGTAGCCATTTTCGTGGATCATAGTATTTTTTATTTGGTTTTTCTTCCCCATCAGGGTTTCCAATTTGAGCTTGCAAGTATTCTTTATTTTTTGCTTCATATGCTCTAACACCATCCCAAAATGCCCATTGAGTATCGGTGTCAATATTCATTTTAATAACACCATATGATACTGCTTCTCTGATTTCATCTAAAGAAGAACCTGAACCACCATGAAATACAAAGTTTACTGGGTTTTCTTCTATGTTCAGTTTCTTTTGAATGTATTTTTGTGAGTTATCTAAAATAATAGGTGAGAGATTGACATTACCTGGTTTATAAACGCCGTGAACATTTCCAAAAGATGCAGCAATGGTAAAGTTTGGACTTACGGGATAAAGTTTTTCAAAGGCATAGGATACTTCTTCTGGCTGAGTATATAATAAAGAGTTATCAATATCTGAATTATCAACTCCATCTTCTTCACCACCTGTGATACCAAGTTCAATCTCAATCATCATATCCAAGTCATTCATTTTTCTAAAATATTCCACACATGTATCAATATTTTCTTCCAGTGGCTCTTCACTTAAATCTAACATATGAGATGTAAATAAAGGACGTCCAGTATTTATAAAATGTTTTCTTCCCGCATCCAATAAACCATCAATCCAAGGAAGAAGTTTTCTTGCGGCATGATCGGTATGTAAAATAACTGGTACTCCGTATGCTTCTGCCATAGTATGGACATGCATTGCACCACTTACTCCACCAAGTATTCCAGATTTTTCTTTTTCATTACTTAATCCTTTTCCCGCAAAATAGGTTGCCCCACCATTACTGAATTGAATAATTACGGGTGAATTCACCTTCGCTGCACTTTCTAAAATTGCATTTACTGAATCAGTATTTACAACATTCACTGCAGGAATTGCAAACTTATTCTTTTTTGCATAATCAAAAAGTTTCTTCGCTTCACTACCACTTAATACACCTGGTTTAACAATATCTAATACACCCACTATCTAACTCCTGTTTTACTATTTAATTTCTATTTTTGCTGTTTTTCTAAGTCCATTGGCTATTGATTTAATATGCTTTTGGAACTTATCCTGTAAGACTGCTTTTGTTATCTTTTTTTCAACGTCAGCAAATTGTGCTGTTTTTGCGGCACTTTTACTTTCTAATAAAATAATGTGATATCCAAACTGTGTTTTAACAGGTACTGAAGAGTATTTACCCACTTCTAAAGCTGCTGCTGCACTTGAAAATTCTGGCACCATTTGAGCAGGAGCAAATTTTCCTAGATATCCACCATTTTTCCCCGTAGGTCCTGTTGACTTTGATTTTGCCAATTCAACAAATTTTGAATATTTGTCTTTTGAAGCATCAAGTTCTTTTATCAACGCTAATGCTGTTTCTTCTTTTGCCACAAGTATATGTCGGGCTTCCAAAGTAGCTTTTTGTTTATATTTTAATTCATTTTTTTTGTAATATGCTTTTTTGTCTTCTGCTGTAATTTTTAGAGTTTTAAACTCTTGCTGCATCCAAATTTCTAAAGCTAAATCATTTTTAATTTTTTCAATTGCTTTTTTAAAGGTTGCAGTTTTTTCTACTCCACTGGATAACGCCTTTTTTGTTAAAAGCTTCTTTTCAACAACTTGCTGAATTACTCTGTCTTGCGTCTCTTTGGGAAGAGTATCAAATTTTATTTTAGGATTACGTAAGATAACGGCAAGATCTGCTTTTGTCACATCTTCTCCATTGACAGTTGCATATACGCTCGCTGCACTTAGTGTTGAAGTTGCAATAGCTATACTTGTTACGAGACTTAAAACTGTTTTTTTCATTTTCATTCCTATGAATTTTTATAAAGTTTATCTAATCATCTGTGTATTTATTGTGTATGTATATTATGATGTAGCTGTACCTAGACACATTCTTATAATATCTTACAAAAGTTATATAAATTTGTGTGATTATATCATAATCATTCTTATGTCTAAAATTACTAGAATTTAACAAATTTACAAATTTACCTTAAAAAGACTTTAACTTTTTCCTTTTTTATGGTACAATTCCGAAAAATTAAAGTTAACTTAAACTTAAACAAGGGAAAAAATAATGAGAATATTAATTATTGAAGATGAAATTACTCTTAACAGAACTCTACAAGAAGGTCTATCTGATTTTGGATACCAAGTAGATACTGCAGAGAACTATAAAGATGCAGAATATTTTATTGATATTAGAAACTATGACTTAGTATTAACAGATTGGATGTTACCAGATGGTGACGGAATTGAACTGTGTAAAATTGTTAAAAACAGATCTAACAGAACTGCAGTTGTAATTTTATCAGCTCGTGATGACAAAGACAGTGAAATTGAAGCATTAAAATCAGGTGCTGATGATTATATTAAAAAACCATTTGATTTTGATATCTTACTTGCAAGAATTGAAGCAAGATTAAGATTTGGTGGAACAAATGTAATTGAAATTGATGATTTATCAATCAATCCTGATGAAGAGAAAATTCTTTATAATGGTGAAGAAATTGAGCTTAAAGGGAAACCTTTTGAAGTACTAACTCACCTTGCTCGTCACAGAGATCAAATTGTTTCAAAAGAACAATTATTAGACGCAATCTGGGAAGAACCAGAATTAGTTACTCCAAACGTTATTGAAGTTGCGATTAATCAAATTAGACAAAAAATGGATAAACCTTTAAACATTTCTACTATTGAAACAATCAGAAGAAGAGGTTACAGATTCTGTTATCCAACAGCTGATGCAGAAGCAAAAGCAAAAGCAGAAGCAGAACAATCTTAATATAAAGTATAATAAATAATGAACGCTAAAAGTATATACAAACAGTTTTACCAAAAACTTATTTTTGCCACTTCATTATTTATTATCACCTTATCTTTTATCTTTTATGGATATACAAAAGCTACCATCTATGAGGAAATAAAAGAACAACTATTAACAGATGCCAAGCTTATTTATAAGCTGAGTCTTAACTCTCAAATTAAACAAGATAATTTTAATATCATTACCAATGCAGATATCTCCGTGGATTTGATTTCGGTTAAAGATTTAAACCAAATCACATACAAAAGATATAAACTCAATGATAATTTTTATGTGGAACTATTGTTTCCTTTTGATTTAACCAGCTCAAAATTTATCAAAATTACAAAAAATATTAATTCCTCCCGAAAAATGCTAAATAAAATTTTTAATAATATTTTACTCTTAAGCTTAGCAGGTCTTATAATGGTTGTATTGTATGCCTTTGCAGTATCGAAAACACTTCTGCGTCCCATCATACTTATCACCGAGAAACTCTCTAATATGAATGAAAATTTTTTAACCCAAATAGATAAAAACACCCTACCCATTGAATTTCATCCTCTTGCAAACTCTATAAATACTTTGACCAATAAAATACAAACAGTATTGAAGTTTAAAAAAGAGCTTTTTATTGGTGCTGCTCATGAGCTGAAAACACCACTTGCTGTGATGAAATTAAAAAATGAAGTAACCTTAAGAAAAAAAAGAGAGCCCGAAAAGTATGAAGAAGCGTTAAAATTGGGAGTGAGTGAAATTGATGCAATGAACAAAATGATCAGTTCAATTTTAGATATAGGAAGAGCTGAGGGAGCTCAGTTTGAAAAACCCATTGCTATAGACATTATTCAATTTATTCAAAAAAAAGCAAATGATTATAGAATGCTCTCTGCACAAAAAAATATTGTTATTATGATCACGAACAATGTAAATCGATATAGCATCTGTTTACAACCCACCCTACTAACTCAAATTCTGCAAAATTTTGTGCAAAATGCCATCAAGTTTACCCCAGAAAATAAAAGTATTATGATTAACTGTGAAAAAAAGAGTGACTCTATTATTATTACTGTGACTGATGAAGGTACAGGAATAGATGAAAAAATTGACTTATTCGCTCCTTTTAAAAGAGTTGGAGGAAAAGCAGGTGCTGGTCTGGGACTGTTCTTAGCCAAAAATGCAGCAGATACTCTGGGTGGAGAAATCAGTCTTAAAAATAGAATTGATGGAAAAGAAGGAACGGTAGCTTCTGTGATACTATATGGAGAAGCTACTTGTGGTATTTAGAAGTAGTTTAGTCTTTAGATATACTACTTTTTAAAGATACGAGTGTTCTATTTTAGTACAGTAGTCTTGTACAACCTTGATACCTGCATCTTTTGCTTTTTGTGCAGCCTTATTATTCACCAAGCCCAGTTGTGTCCATACAGAGTCTATATCACCTCTTTTAATACATGAATCAACAACAACATCAATGAAATTGGCTTTTCTAAAAACGTCTACCATATCTACTTTGAATGGAATTTCTTCTAAACTTCGGTAAACTTTTTCACCTAAAATTTCATCTCCTTTAGGATATACAGGAACAATTTTGAATCCGGCTCGCTTTAAGTATGAAGCCACAACATTACTTGCTTTTGAAGTATCTGGGGATAAGCCAATTATTGCAATTGTTTTTGTGTTTTCAAAAATTTCTCTTATTTCTTCTTTTGTAGAATTTATTGTCGCTTGTTCGTAAGTCATGATTATAGTCTCCCCAATTTATTCTCTACAAACTTTTTAACATCGTCATAGTGAATTGTCTCTTTAAAGTCATCAAATCTTGCACCTGCTGCATTTGGATGACCACCACCACCTGCTAGTTTATCAGCTAATACGCTTACATCAATCTTTCCATCCGCTCTGAAACTTGTATGACCTTTTCTACCTACATCTATAAAAAAATCATAATCTTCATTTGCCTTTAGAAAGGCATTTGCAGGGATTGAAATAGATCCTAAAGTAAAGGTTAGTAAACCTTTTTGTCCTTTGTGATGTATAGTCAACTTATCTTTTTGAGTCTCTAAAATATTAACCAGTCTTGAAGCACTTAAGTTATCAATTGTATTATCTATATCATTAAGTTGTAAAAATCTTTTTTTAATAAAGTGGATTTCATTATCCAATAAAATATTTCCATTCTTTTTTTGAATAAAAGAGGCTGCCTCTTTGAGTAAATAAATTCGATATTCTCTGTTCTCATCAGCAAATAAAATTTGATTAATTTCAGTTGCTTTTGCAATAAGTCTCAAACAAACTTTTCCAAATTCAAAGTTATCAACTTCATCATCCAACCAAATATCTATAGCATTTATAGCATCAACTAAAGGTTCTAACCAACTTTTGGTCTCATCATTAAAACCTTCAAGTTCGTTATTAATATAATCATACACAATTTTTGTAGCACATCTGTTGGTATCTAAGTAGTACCAATCATACTTGTCTGCAGCTTTTTGCCCACTTCCATGATGATCAAGAAGTTGCAATTTAATTTTAGCGCCATTTTCATTAAGCTTATTAACACATCTGTCAATGTCTTTTGATTCTTGTAGAGTTAAATTCAAATCACTGATTAAAACAAATGTTTCAAGTTCACAGTTATCCTGTAATACTTGCATAATCTTTTTAAGATTAAGTTTTACCTCTAATCCATAATTTGCATTAATAAATAATCCCTCTTTAAAATACTCTTTTGTAAGTAATTGACACCCATAACCATCTAGGTCCGTATGAGATAAATGAATAAACTTCATCATTCACTGATATCTTTTAACGTTAAGTTATCCAGAAAACCATCAATTTTGTTTTGCAAGTTATTCATTAAAGGCCATATAGTACAAGAGCTTCCCACTTGACTTGGACAATCTAACATTGAAGGGGAACATTCAAACACTGAAGGTGTTTTTTCTTCAGCTGCTCTTGTTATTTCCAAAATAGTTAGTTCATCGTGGAGTTTATTCAGTGAAAATCCACCATTAACACCCTTGTACGATTTTACAATTTTATTTTTTGCTAAATTTTGCATGATTTTTGCCAGAAAAGATTTCGAGATATCCAGTTCTTTGGATAGTGCATCTACATTTTTTGGGCCTTCGCTTTTCATAATTGAAAGCAATGATAAAAGTGCATATTCACTTTTTTTCGTTAATAACATGAAAGTCCTAATAAGTTTTAGATATTTTACAAAAAGTAAGGTTAATAGTAGTTATGGTTTGGGAATTTTCTTGAAAGTTTAAGGAAGAATAAGGGTTAAAAGGTTGCTTTCGCAACCTTTTAATTATTTTGCTCTGATACCTAAATCAGCAACAAGCTCACTAAATTTAGCGAAGTTTGTTCTTCTTAAGTATTTAAGAAGTCTTTTTCTTTTTCCAACCATCTTTAAAAGACCTAATCTTGATGAATGATCTTTCTTATTGATTTTTAAATGCTCTGTTAATACTACAACTTGCTCTGTTAAAATAGCAATTTGTACTTCTGCTGAACCTGTATCTTTATCTTCTCTTCTGTGTTTAGCAATTATGTCTGCTTTTACGTCCTGATCTAAAGCCATAATGACCTCCTGATTGGTATAGTCTCACCATAGATATTCTAAAGTGGACGCGTATTTTACTTAAATCTACTTGAAAGTTTGTTTAAGCGTATAAATTTGAAGAGAATTATCTTCAAGAATCGGATTCTAATTCTATTTGAGTGTTCATAGTATCATTATCCACCTGTTTCGTAAAATGCTCGCGTTGAAGTTTCACTACCTTCCTCATCTATCCATTTATTTTTTTCAGGTTTATTTTTAAGTACCAGTTTCAAGATTTCAGCTGCTTTATCGATATCGTTGTTTTTGATGGCTTCTTTTATACTTAAAGCATCTTCAAAATACAAACAAGGAATCAAAACACCACTTGCTGTTAAACGAACACGATTACATGTTGCACAAAAGTCATCTTTATGTGGTTCAATTATTCCAAATCTGTATCCATCTTCTAATTCATAGTCTTGTGAAGGAGAGCTATCACTTCGTTCTACTTTTTTGAAGTTATACTTTTCTCTTATGATTTCTTGAATTTGATCACTGCTTAAACCTTTTGCCAAGTCTGATGCTTGTTGGTTTTCCATAAACTCAATAAATCTAATAGGATATCCCTTATCTCGACAATGTTCAATCATACTAATCAACTCATTATCATTGATTCCCTTCATAGGAACACAATTGATTTTAACTTTCATACCAACATCAACTGCCGCTTGAATTCCCTTCAAAACCGTACTTAAAACATCTTTTTGAGCTATTTTATGGGCAACTTCAGGAATGAGCGAATCCAAAGAGATATTAACTCTTTTAAGACCTGCATCCCTTAGTTTTTGGGCACAAGATGGTAATAAATAAGCATTAGTGGTTAAGGCCAAATCTATACTGTTATCATAATCATAAATCATTTTGATAAAGTTTTCCAAACCTTCTCTTAAAAGAGGCTCTCCTCCAGTGATTCTTACTTTTTTGATTCCCTCATCAATACTGACCTTTATAAATTTAAAAAGATCTTCATAAGACAATAAATTTTCTTTTGGTACCCAAGAGAACGGTTTTTCTGGCATGCAATATTGACATCTAAAATTGCATCTTTCAGTGACTGATACTCTTAAATAATCTACTACTCGATTGTGTCCATCTATTAACATTTTTTCTCGTTTAATTATAAATTTTGATAGGATAATATAAAATAGCTAAATTAAAACTTTGAGGCATATTTGAAAACAACACAAACCATAAAATCTATTGATTTTTTTCAAGAACTAGATGATGACCAAATTGAACTTTTATCATCTATTTCTACTATTCAGACTTATCCCAAAAAGTCAATTTTAAACTACGAGAGTGATGTCTCAACAAATATACTTTTTTTGGTCTCAGGTTTGCTTAAAATCTATAAAGTGGATAAATTCAACAACGAAATATTTCTATACCATATTCAAGAGAAAAATATGATTTCTGAAATTTCATCCATTAAAGATGATTCCATTTATTGTTTCTCCAACTCTGAATTCATTGAAGACAGTGTAATTTTATCCATAAACTACAAAAAATTTATTGATCAGTTTTTATCAAAAAATATTCTCATTGCAAAATTTATGAATGAAATTCTTGATAAATCTCGCCAGTTACAAGGTATCCTTAATCGAGAGCTTGTATTTGACGCCACTGCGAAGGTTGCATTTATGCTAAACAATGATTTAGAGATGTTTAATAAGCTTAAAAGACAAGAGGTTTCCTTCATGTTACATATTCAACCAGAGACACTCTCAAGGGTTTTAAAAAGATTAAAAAGAAACAACATTATTGATATTACAAACAGTAAAGTTTTTATATTAGATAAACAACAATTAAGTTCAACTTTCACAGGAATAGGTATATGAAATCAAAAAAAATAAGTACGAAGATCAAAACCATTGGTATAATATTTTTCTTATTAATGTTAAGTATTATATTAACAACTATTTATTTAAACCAAAAGAACAAAAAAGATGCAACGACCATAAATATTGCCAGTACACAAAGCATGTTAACGCAAAAAATTTCTAAAGATATATTTTACAACTACAATAATAAGAACCTTGGTTTTGTGGAACTCAATGAAGATGTAAAACATTTTTCCAAAAATCTAAATTTGCTCAAAAATGGCGATAAACTCATTGGTATTATAAAAGTACCTACTCCTGAAATTGAAAAACAACTGGGTAAAGTAGAATCACTTTGGCAGGAATTTTTGTCCTATATTATCGCTTATCAAAAAAATGCAAGTAACAATAAAATCCAGACTAAAAAAAGTATTAATAACATACAAAACAGTAATCTAGAACTACTCCAAGAAGCAGATATTCTTGTTAATTTTTATATTGAATACTCAGAGAAGAAAATTGACTATATCAAACAGTTTCAATATCTTTCAGCAATTGCACTTCTTATATTGATATTTTATGGCTTCACGCAATTTAGACGGATAGAAACACATGCACAAGAATTTTTAAATTTTTCAAAACAAATGGTTGAAAACCCAGATAATACTCACTTGAAAACTCTCAATATAAATGCCGAGAGTGAAATCAATGAAGCCACTAATACCTTAAATATGTTTATCAATAAAGTCAATACTGCTATGGATTATTCAGCTGTTGCAATTGAACAATCTAAAAATGCTTCATCTAAACTTGAAGAAATAACCGATGAGTTTGACAAAGTATTGGATGAGTTAAAAGACTCAACAGATGTTACTCAACACCTTGATAAAAGTGAAGATATGGTTATTGAATCCACAGAAGAGTTAATAAACTCCACAAAGAAACTTCAAAAACTAAAAGACGAGTTAGATAAATTGGTTAACTCATTAACCCGATAAATTAACTGTTTAAGTCCATAATTTAAATAATTTATCGTATGGAGTGTAATTTCTTCAATTCTTCTAAAAAATAAATTTTTATGCCTTAACCATAAGGAAAATCTATTATAATACATTTTATTTTTTGAGGAAATGGTTATAAAATATGCAATTTATGTTCATTTCCTGAGAAAAATTGAACTATAATACATTTATATTAAAGTTGCAGTTTATCTAAGATAAACGTTACAAAGAGGAAAAAGTATGGGTAAAGTATATTTAACGGGTGCAGGTCCAGGTGATTTTGAACTAATGACAATTAAAGCATTACGAGTCATCAAAGAAGCAGACATCATTATATACGACAGACTTGCTAATCCTGATATTTTAAAAGAAGCCAAAGAGAATGTTGAACTTATTTATGTAGGCAAAGAGAAAGGGAAACACAGTGTTCCTCAAGACGAAATCAATGAAATTCTTTATCAGTCTGCACTTAAACATGAAAATGTTGTCAGACTAAAAGGTGGAGATAATTTTGTATTTGGTCGAGGAGGAGAAGAGGGAATTTACCTCTTTGAAAGAGGTATCAAATTTGAAGTAATCCCTGGTATCACTTCATCAATTGCCGTACCTGCATACGCAGGTATTCCTGTAACACATAGAGGTATTACCACCTCTTTTAGAGTTGTTACGGGTCACGAGTCAGCCAATAAAGAAGTTTCTCAAATTGATTGGGATTCATTTACTACAAATGAAACCGTTGTATTTTTAATGGGTTTTCATAATTTAGGAAAAATTTCAGCAAAACTTATGAGTAAAGGTAAGCCTGCCAATTACCCCTGTGCTGTAATAAGCAAGGGAACCACAAAAGACCAAAAAGTAGTTGTTGGAACACTCAGTAATATTGTAGAGAAGTCAAAGGGTCTTGAGACCCCTGCTTTAATTATTGTAGGTGAAGTTGTAAATTTACGAAAACAACTTCAATGGTTATAAACATTACGAATAAGTGATGTTTATATATTTAGTTAAAAAAAACCTTTAACCGTTCTTTATCCACCGTTTTGGCTTCCACATCTATTAATTCGTCGTCTTTAAATGTTCTCAAAATCCGAGACAGTGTTTCTGGAGTAATATTTAAAATCTCAGCAATCACAATATTTTTTGTTTTGAAAAAATCAATCTCATGCTCATATATATATTTTGCAACTCTCTCTTTTGAGTCAAGTACCACGTGAGTTGAAACGATATTTTCAAGGTTTTTAACTTTTTTAATCAGTGAAAGTTGTATTTTGAAAGATAACTCAGGGTTAAGTAAAATAATCTCTTTTAGTTTTTCAAAATTAACTTTCGTCACTGTTACATCTGAATAAGCTTCAGCAGTTGCGGGGAATGGTATTTTCTCAAAGTTTGCAAGCTCACCAATGAGTTCGTTATCATGAAAATACTTTAAAATAATCTCTTTGTTATTGGAAGTTGTTTTATAAAGTTTAATAATTCCCTTATTGAGTAAATGAAGATGTGTCGAGTCATCACCTTCATAAAAAAGAATATTACCTTTACTTAAGTTAGTCGTTGTAGTAAACTTCTTTATTTCATCAATTGTGCTTTGGGATAAATCATTAAATAAAAAAATCTCTTCTAGCTTTACATTCATATTAATCTCCTAAAAGGGAAATTATAACCAAACTTTTCTGTTTGTTTATAAAGTTTCTTTAGGTTCAGAGAAATAAAAACCTTGATAGGCATCAATATTTAACTCTTTCAATATCTCAAAGACTTCTTCATTGTGAACATACTCCGCAATGGTACTGATTCCCAACCTTTGTGCAAACTCAGCAATGGTTTTTGTAATAACATATGAGTTTTTATCAGTATGTATATCTTTTACCAAAGAACCATCAATTTTTAAATAATCAGGTTGAAGTTTTAATATGTAAGAAAAGTTGGAATATCCACTCCCAAAATCATCAATGGCAATTTTACATCCCAATTGTTTCACTTCTAAAATAAATTTGTAAATTCTCTCATAATCATTGATACTTTCTGATTCAGTAATTTCAAAAGTTACAAATTTTGAAATATCAAGTCTAATAAGTTCACTTTTAATATGCTCCACCATTTGTAAGTTACAGATGTCTTGAATAGATAAATTCAGAGTAAGGTGTTTTTGCTCTTTTCTAATAACTTCAAAAGTTTGATCAACAATCATTCTCATCATAATAGAGTAAAATTTGGCTTTTTTTGAAATTTCTAAAAAGAAAAATGGTGATATTACTTCATCCTTATCAATCATTCTCATCAAGCTTTCATATTTAACAATATCTCCATTTCTGTCAACTATTGGCTGAAAATAAGGAACAATCTTTTTATTGGCTACGGCTTCTCTTATTCTCTCAGTCCATTCAATTTCATTTTTGTATTTGCTGACCAGATTCAAATCGTCACTGTACATCAAAAAGGAAACGTGATTCTCTTGTGCTTGACGTAATGCAATGTCCGCTTTTTCCAGACAGTTTTTACAATCATGTGCAACACCTACTGTTACATCTACATATACATAGATATCGTGGCCTTCTAGGTATAGAGAGCTAGTGTTAATTGTGGAAATGATATTTTTTATATTTTCTTCATATTCAAAGCTGATTTTCTCATTATCATATAATGCGATGAACTCATCAGACCCTGTTCTATAAACCTTTGAATAATCACTACTTAAGGCTGAAATAATATTAGCAATTTTAATTAATACACTATTCCCTACATCTATACCATACAAATCATTGATGCCTTTAAATTCATCAATATCAAAAATTGTTACTATTGGATTAGTACATTTTTTCAAATCTTCTCTTAATGCTTTTCTATTGCTTAAACCTGTTAATGAGTCTGTATACAATTGAGTTAACAACTCTTCATTTTTCTTTTTCAGTTCACTGCTTTTTATAAAAACATCCGTTTCAAGATTTTGATTGATTTCTACCAATTGAGCTTTTAGACGTTCATTTTCAACTTTCACACAAGCTTTTTTTATTCCATCTAACAATGCCTGCACATCAATGGGTTTCAAAATATAAGCATCAATTGATTGGCCAACTGTTTGTAACAAAAACTCACTGTCATTAAAAGCAGTGGTATAAATAATAGGGATTTCATAATTGATTGCCCGGATATCATTGACCATTTCTATACCATTTTTCTGGGGCATTAAAATATCAGTGATTATCATGTCTACATCTTGCTGATTATCTTTAAAAAATTCAAGGCCTTCTTGCCCATTACTTTTTGTAATAATCTGTTTTACAAAAGGCGATATATAGTTGCTGACTTCATTTTGCAACTCTACTTCATCTTCAACGTAAAGTACACGCAGTGATTTTAAAGCATCATAGTTCATATTCATCTCGATTTTTAATTTTAGTGATTATACTTAATTTTTCTTTATATATCTATCTAATAATATCCTTTAAATCAAATGTAATATGTTTGTAATAATTTCAGGAAAATATGCGTTACCGTAGTATTTATATAAGATATTATATTATTTTAGTTCAAAAAATAAATTTACCCAGTCTGTTTCATTTTTGTTCTCTAAAATAATTTCATGAAGCACTTTTTGATTATCATCCAATATATATAATCTTGTACGCTCTAGTTTTAAGTGTGTTTTTCCCCACTCTTTTTCTAGTTGCTCCAACCTACTCATTACTTCAGTAGCCATTGGTTTTTCTTTTTTTCCTGTCACTTTGGAAACAATAGAAAAACCACCCACGCGTTTTTCCAGTGAGTAAGGAATAAATGACTGTAAGAGGCTATATACTCTTTCATTTTTTTTATCGGGTACCTTATTTTCCATCAAATATACGCCTCCTGCCATAAACAGTATAAAGAAGAGTAAAAATAGTATATTAAGATTTTTTTTATTCATGGGTTTTCCAAGTTGAGATATATTCTTTCGATTTGGATTCCAAAAACTTCATTCGATCTTTACCTTTTGGCATTGTTTCCCGATATGTACGCATTTTCGCTAAAAAACCTATTACACTTGAGGGAATGAGTTTTTCAATGTAGATTCTTAACTGCTTAGCAAAAGAAGGTGCAGTACCTTGCGTTGAGATTGATATAAGGAGATCTCCTTTTTTAATGTAAGAGGGAAAAATAAAATCACAACAATGAGGTAAATCAACACAGGTATATAAACACCTAAATTTTCGACTTTCTGTATAAACTTTTTCTTGTAACTTAATGTCATTTATGGCTGAAATGATGATATCAAAACCTTTGATATCACCCTCTTCATACATTTTTTCATCATATCTTAAGTTATGCTCTTGAATTAAAGTTTGCATCTTATCGCATAACTGTGGGCACAGTACTGTAACTTGTGAGGTAAAACTCAAAACTTGCTTTAATTTCCGTGTGGCAATTTCGCCTCCACCAATTATAAGTATGCTTTTATTCTCAAAGTTTAAAAATGTAGGGAAGTAACTCATACGCTCTCTTTTATCTATTCTATTAACTTAACTTTTCATAACCTTCATTTAATGAAGAGGCATTATTTGATGCAACTAATACCAATGCAGCATTAAGTTTTACCAGTTTGAGAAGTTCAGCACTTGGGTTTTGCATTACTTCTTTCATTTCATCAAGTGTTATTTTATCCCAGATATCCGTGTAGTTTATACCATATTTTTCTGGGTTTATCTCGAATTCTTTGATTCCTCCATCTTCTTTTAGCCAATATTTTGATTTACCAAAAAACTCACAAGTGCCCTCTTCACCCTTTACAATCATAAGTTTGTCATAAAAAGAACCAAATAAGTCAAGATATTTTTTAACATAAGGTTTGTGAAATGCTCCTGTCATGGCATAGGAAGAGTTAGCAGGATTTAAAAGTTTTTCAATGGTATTAAATCCCGTTCTTAACCCCAAACGTTGTCTGGTTTGAGTTAAGGCACTTAGCTCTTTAAAGTAATCTGCTCTATCAAAAAAATGAATATTATCTTCAAGGTTTAAATTCAAACAGGTGTCTTTTGTTGTAATCCCACTTTTAGCAGGTTGCACTAAATCCCCACTAAGGACAAGATTCATATTAAACTGTTTTAATTCCTTTGCAATAAGAGGAAATAGATAAGGTCTTTTCCTTTTTCCGTCAAAAGGATTCCCCAATTCAACTGAATTGGGAACTGTTGTTCGTTTAATATATGAATCAAAAGACTCTAGTGCACCGCTCATTTCTTCATGACTCTCTTCTTGTAGTCTCCATCCAAGCAAAAATGCCGTGGCCTGTTCTGGATAAATACTTTGATCTAAAATTTGCTGCATTGCATCAATCATTTCATCTTTACTCAGATTTCTATTACCTTTTGGTCCTGTACCTACTGCTTTAATATATTTAAAAAAATTCATTTGATTCTCCATACTTTAAAATGGATGATAACATATCTAAGACAATACTAACGTTAATGTTACCAATCAAGACAAAATAAATGGGTTTAGCTTTTATTTCATCTTGTTTAGACAAACAACAACTTTTTTTTGCTAAGTTTTATTAAGATAATATTAAATTTATATTCTAGTTATTAAGAATAAGAAACAGGACAATTTTTGTCCTGAATCAAAACTTAAGAAAATTGACTAATGTCAAGGGTTATAAATTTTATAAGTGTTATACTTACAAAGTTAAAATTAGTAATTTATTTAAGGAGATATCATGGCTCTTTCAAGAAGAGATTTTTTAAAAAGTTCAGCAGCAGCATCAGCAGCATCTGCTATAGGTATGACTGTACCCTCACAACTTCAAGCCGAAGCAAACAAAGCAGAAGGTGGTTGGCGATGGGATAAATCAGCTTGTAGATTTTGTGGTACCGGATGTGGTATTATGATTGCGACAAATGCTGGTAAAATCGTAGCAGTAAAAGGGGATCCTGCAGCGCCTGTTAATAGAGGGTTAAACTGTATCAAGGGTTACTTTAATGCGAAGATTATGTATGGAGCAGATAGACTTAAAAAACCATTATTAAGAGTTGATTCAAATGGAAACTTTGACAAAAAAGGTAAATTTGTAGAAGTATCTTGGG
>Ga0209707_1001065_pt1 | contig 15890 bp, 14 predicted proteins | sample EN4Hudsemesocosm_FD_184630 | JGI IMG/M metagenome (GOLD analysis project Ga0209707, IMG submission 184630) | Methane-oxidizing microbial communities from mesocosms in the Hudson Canyon - EN4B Hudson Canyon (SPAdes) (version 2) | ecosystem: Environmental > Aquatic > Marine > Cold seeps | place... | reverse complement strand
TTATATCTTCTGATAAATCACCTACTTGATGATTGGCCAGTGCTGCTGCTTTTTTCACTTGAGCAAGTCCAACTATTAAGGTAGGGTATTGAGATAATCTAACACCTGTGATAAAGAAGTTCTCTTTTGCTCTTAAAGTTTGAATACCATAATACGCCTCAAATGGTACATCCATATCGCCTAATAAATCATGTTCTTTTCTAAACTTATTCATCTTTTCTATCCTCTTGAAAATATCGGACGAGTTTAACTGAAACAAGTTTAATAATGCAATTATTTTGTGCCTAAACTATAATTTTAATGTCACTTTTATAAATTCATTCAATAACACACTATTAACACACTTTTTCTACACTCTTATCACACTTTATTTTACAACTGTAGCCAAACCAACTAAAGGTTTTTTAAAGATAGTTTCATATCCTTGGCTTGGATTCCTTGGAATTAAAAAGGACAAAGCAAAAGACAAACAGGCAATGAGAGAACCAATAACAAATACCCAAAATGACGATTTTAACCATAGTAATCCTAAAATAAAAGGCAAAAACACAGCAGCGATATGATTAATAGTAAAACTAACAGCAGATGCAGATGCTATATCCTTGGGGTCCGCAATTTTTTGGAAATAGGTTTTCAACGCGATGGCCATAGCAAAAAGTACATGGTCTAAAACATACAAACATAAAGCAATGTATACATTACTCACAAAAGCATAAGAGGTGAATACAATAATCAAACCGATGTATTCAATGCGTAAAGTCATTCTTTCACCAAATTGAGCAACAAACCTCCCTACTTTTGGACCAATATACATATTAAGTAAAGAGTTGACAATCAACAGTAGTACTACATTTTCAACATGCATATTAAATTTCTCAACCAATAAGAAACCTGCAAATACAACAAAAATTTGTCGACGTGCACCTGCGAGAAAAGTTAATACGTAAAACAACCAATACTGTTTTCTTAAAACTATTTTTTTCTCTTGTAGTACCTCTTCTTTAAAATGATCAAAATAAATCCAAGCCAGTACAGCTAATAAACAAGTACTAACTCCCCCAATTAAATATAAGGTTTTGTATTCAAAGTCAAAAAAGGTCATAGTTATATAGATAAAGCCAAAAACAAACATGCTCATGAAAGCACGCACAGCAGTTACTTTTCCAAGAACTAAAGGTGCTTTCTCTTTTGATATCCACTGCAAGGTCAAGGATTGGTTGAGAGTTTCCATGTAATGAAAACCTATGGACATTATTACTGTTGTTGTATATAAGCCCACTGCACTTGGGAAAAAACCAGCTAAAGCGGTTCCAATTCCCAATAACAGCATAGAGATATAAGCCAAACGTTGTTGTGCAAAAATGAGCAATGCAAATAATACAGTAAATGCAAGTAATCCAGGAATCTCTCTAAAACTTTGGAGTATTCCAATTTTTGCACCATCAAAGTTTGCCATTTCAACAACAAAATTGTTTAATAAAGCCATCCAAGCTGAAAAGGATAAAGGCACAGCAATTGCGAATATATATATTAATGTTTCTTTTTGGGAGAATAGTTTTTTCATGAGCGAAGTATATCTAAACATCTAAAGTTAAATATAAATACTTAATTTTAGATGATATTATTTATTTTTATTAGTTATTAAATTTTTTAGAATCAACATTTTTAACAATTTCACTTGATATATTAGAAGTTTCTGTTGCAATATCATATGTTTGACTAGCTGAACTTGCAATTTTTTGTGTCTGTTGATCTTGATCTGTTACAGCATTGTTTATTTGTTCGATTCCTGCTTGTTGTTCTCTTGAAGCGTTTTCAACTTGCTTAATTAACTCAATAGTTTTTGTAATATTATCATTTAATTCTACATACCCTTTTATCATATTAGTTGATATATCCTTGCCGCTATTTGCTTTTTGTGTTGCATTTTCTACTAAATCTTTAATCTCTTTAGCAGCTTCTGCTGAACGTGAAGCCAGATTTCTAACCTCTTGTGCAACAACAGCAAAACCTTTTCCAGCTTCACCTGCAGTTGCTGCTTCAACTGCTGCATTCAGACTAAGAATATTTGTTTGGAATGCAATTTGATCAATAACAGTAATGGCTTCACTTATAGAAGTTACTTGTTCATTTATTTCATCCATTGACTGAGTCGTTTGCTGAGCAAGGGCATTCCCTTCATTTACAGAATTAACTACTTTGTCAGCCAGTTGTGCCATATTAATTACATTATCCGTATTGTTTATAATTGTACTTGTAATCTCTTCTAAGGCTGCAGCTGTTTGCTCCAGCGAAGCTGCTGCATTATTAGAAGCATCATTTAGAATATTTACATTGTTAACTAGTTTCTGAGATGAATTATTTAAAGTTGTACCAACATTTTTATTTTCAACTAACATATTTGTTATTGAAGCACCCAAAGAATTAACTCCATTTGATAATCTTAATAAATGATTTTTAACATTTGAATCTTTAACTTTATTAATGTAGTTATAATTAGAATATTCTTCTAAAATGCTTAATATATTATTGATATTTTCCTCTAAATGCTCCCCCATTGAATCTAAAACTTTTTTCAACTCAATTAATGCGGGATTATTAACATTTGTCGTTATTCTTTGTGACAAATCACCTTCTTCAAACTCTGATAGAACCAGAATTGCTTCATCTATGAATTTTCTATCTTCATCAAGTCCAACTTGTGTCTTTAAAATATTATCATTTACCATTCTTGTCATATTTCCAAGTTCATCTTTTGATGAATTTTCTAATATATTTATTTCATCTTTTTCTCTATTTATATATTTGAAAAAATCCAGTAAACCTTCTTGAAAGTTTGTCAAAGGATTAAGAATGATTTTTTTAGTTACTTGAAGTGATATAAAAATAATTAAAATCAATGTTATAGAATATCCAATAAAAATTTCTACTATTAAAAGCAGAATATCATCATATGTTTTTTCTTGCATTTTAAGTATATTATTTTCTATTTCATCAACATATGTTCCTGTTCCAATTATCCAATCCCACGGCTGAAATTTTACAACATAAGAGAGTTTTGGTGCAGGTTTATCTTGACCAGGTTTTGGCCATTTATAATCTACTATTCCACCATTAGGATTTTCATTTGCAACTTTTGCAATTTCAATAAAAAGAGCTTTTCCATCAGCGTCTTTTGTTGAACTTAAATCTTTTCCATTAAGTGAGGGTTTAATTGGATGCATAATCATTTTGGCATTTGAGTCATTAATCCAAAAATAATTGTTATTTGTATATCTCATTTTATTTATAGCATCAAGTGCATTACGCTTCAATTTTTCAATATTTGTATCAGGTTTATCTTTTTTTAAATAATAATTATCTACTATTCCCTTGGCTAATAAAACATAGTTTTTTAATTCTATCTCTTTATTTTTATATGATTCTATTTTATACGATTCTATTTTTTCATTTGATAAATTATAAATTGATTTGATTGAAAATCCAAATACAACAAAAGATGCTAAAGCCATTGAACAAAAAATAATAATTAACAGTTTTAATTTTATTGAAATATTCTTCATATTCTTTCCTTATAAAAAATTATTTTAAGTATAATATTAAAATACTTAATTAACTGTAAACTAAAAAAACAATTTAAGTTTAGATAGAATTACTAACAAAGCCCAAGTAACCTAACTTACCTGTAATGTTAAAATGATATACTTATCACATGAAAGAAAAAGTTTATGTAATAGACACAAATATCATCTTACAAAATATTCAAAACCTGAAGAAAATATCCGATAATGGTACAAATATATTGGTCGTACCTGAAACAGTTTTGTTAGAGTTGGAGGATAAGAAAAAACTGCCCAATGAGTTGGGATATTATTCTAGGGAATTTGCAAGACTTTTGGCTAAGATGAAAATCAAAGAAGTTGACTATAAAACAGGTTATAAAGTTGTCAAATATTATGATGATGATAATATGAACTTATATATAATTACTAAAGACCATTATGAATCAGAAATGGATCAAACACATTTATCTGAAAGTAATGATAAAAGAATCATTGAAGTGGCAGTGGTTGCCCAAGAATATTACAAAGGTCAACGGCAAGTAATATTTTTATCCATTGATATTTATGCCAGAACCTTTGCACTGTTTAAAGGAATTAAAGCCCAGACCTTACATGATGATAGGTCGGATGTTCCTTTAATAACTTTTGTCAAAACCATCAAAATTGACTCATCTCATTTTAACAGACTGCAAGGTCTACCTATTATTGAGATTGATGAAGAGTATTCCAATGAGAACTTCTCATATACCTTTGAATCAGAAGATGGCAATGTTACTTATGGGGTTATTTTAAATGAACGTATTGAAATTTTAGATGAACAGGATTTTAGAGCTTTACAAGTTAAACCTGTAAATTTAAAACAAAAACTTTTTTCCAAAGCCATTTTAACCAATAACTACAATGTATTGGTTATTGATGCAAAAGCAGGAAGTGGGAAAACACTCATGTCCGTAGTATGTGCCATGAGACTTATTGATATAGGCAACTACGACAAAATCGTTTATGTGAGAAATTCCATAGAGAGTTTAGAAAAAGGTGCAGATGTTGGATTCTTATCAGGAAATGATGAAAAATTTAGAATCTATAATATGGCACTACAAGATACCTTGGAGTTTATTGCTAAAAAATCATTGAAAAAAAGTGAAAACAGAGAGAGCAAAGAATCCATTGAGTCAAAAATTGAAGAACTTACTTCTAAGTACTGTATAGAAACATTGTGGCCAGGTGAAGCCAGAGGGCGAACACTAAGCTCTGCAATTGTTATTTTAGATGAGTGGCAAAATGCATCTGAGAGTACCACTCAGCTGTTACTTTCAAGACTGGATGAAAGTTGTATGGCAGTTGTAATTGGTTCAAACAGACAAATTGATAATATGTATTTAAATAAATACAATAATGGATTAACCACTCTTTTAAAACAGACGAAGTTTAAACATCCTGAGTTAAATATGTTTGCCATTGAATTAGATAGAGCTGTACGTGGGAAATTTGCAACATTTACAGAGAGAATTTTTGAAAAAGGTGTTCCTGATAATTCGCAATAGAATCATCAAGTTATCGTAGTATAGAATTAAAAGTGACGTTGAACGTCACTTTTAAGGTACTTAGTCTTGTCTAGAAGTTACTTCTAATAAATGGTAACCAAACTGAGTTTTTACTGGTCCATGTACTACATTAACTGCTTCATTAAATACAACAGTATCAAATTCTGGTACCATTTGACCCTCACCAAATGTTCCTAAGTCTCCACCATCTTTTCCTGATGGGCATGAAGAGTATTCTTTTGCAACATCTGCAAAATCTGCACCTGCTTCAATTTTTGCTTTTAATTCATTACATAATTCTTCACTGTCTACTAATAGATGTCTAGCACTAGCTGATGCCATGTTAATTCCTTGATTTTTTTTATAACTTGGATTGTAACATATAATATTTAAAATATCTTTATATTACTTTTTAAATACTCTAAAAAATCTTCCTTTTATCTTTCCATCTTCTAAACCTTTAACCGATTTATCAGCAACTTCATTTTTGACAGCCACATAACTACAATGCTCTAGGATATCAATTTTTCCAACTTCTTCTTTATTGAGACCTACACTTCTTGTAAGTGCACCCAAGATATCCCCAGCTCGTACCTTTTTCTTTTTCCCACCATTTATAAACAATGTGGTCCAAGAACTTTGAAGTTTGTAATTTACGTCATCAACGACACTTGTGATGTTTTCTAATTTAAAATCTTTTTCTAAATAATCAGTCAAATCTTCAAATCTTTCAATTTCATAATCATTTACTAAAGTTACAGCAACACCTTGTGCGCCCGCTCGTGCAGTTCTCCCAATTCTATGAACATGAACTTCACTGTCGTTTGCTAAATCATAATTTATAACCAAATCAATATCTTTAATATCAAGCCCACGAGCGGCAACATCAGTTGCTATTAAAATAGGATATGATTTATTTGAAAACATAATTAATGTTTCATTTCTTTCTCTTTGGTCAAGGTCTGAATGTAATACCAAACAATCAAAACCTAAATCATATAAATCATCTGCTAAATCATCACACATAATTTTTGTATTACAAAAGATTGCAACTGATTTTGCAGTAAAGTTTGAAATTAGTGCACCAATAGAGGCTGTTTTAGATTCTTCCGTTGTTTCATAAAAATGTTGTTTTATAGTCTCTTCATCATGCCCAACATCTGCACTTACAGTTATTGGATTATTCATGATACTTGAACTTAATTCATTAATTTCATTTGGATAAGTTGCAGAAAAAAGAAGTGTTTGTCTTTGACTTGGAACTTCATCAATTATTTTCATTATATCTTCGTTAAAACCCATGTCTAACATTCTATCTGCTTCATCAAGTACAAGAGTATGTACATCATCTACGTTTAGATTATTTTCACCTAAGTGTTTTAAAACTCGACCTGGAGTTCCTACAATTATGTGTGCCCCATGAAATAAAGAGTGAGCTTGAGGACCAAAAGGAACTCCCCCACATAAAGTCAGTATCTTAATATTATGAGTAAATCTTGCAAGTCTTCTCAGTTCTTTTGCAACTTGGTCTGCTAATTCTCTCGTTGGGCATAAAATTAAACCTTGAATTCTAAATCTTTTTACATTTAGTTTTGTCAAAAGTGATATACCAAAAGAAGCTGTTTTACCACTTCCAGTTTTGGCTTTGGCGATTAAATCTTCATTTGCCAGGGTATGAGGTAAACTTTTTTCTTGTATCTGAGTCATTTGATTGTAACCCAAAGTTTCTAAGTTCTTTAACATACTTGATTCTAAGTTGAGTGTTGAAAAATCAGAAATGATTTATCCTTTTATCTTTTTCGCAATTATAACCAATATTTAGAATTATTGCGAAAATATCCAAGAATCTTTTTTTATAATGCAAAATTACCTTATTTCTTTAACCTCATATATAAAAAATATTACAGATTGTAATACAAAAAAATAAATTCAAAAAAAATAGTTACAATTCTCTAAACAAAGGAAATACAATGGCTATTTTAGGAAAGTGTCCCTATTGTGAGGGAACAGTTGAATCAAGAAAAATTACAGTTCAAGGGAAAAACATACATATCTATGCATGTTCAAATGCAAAAAAAGAATACGATGAAAGTGATGCATATGTGTACAGTTCAACTTCAACCTGTACTTTTATGGTCTACTCTAACAAGTTTTTGAAATGGAATAAAAGAAGTTTTTCAAGTTATGAGATGAAAAATCTTTTAAATGAGGGACAAGTTACGGTTCGACTTCATGGAAGAAGAGGAACATCAGAGTATTTTAAATATGTAATTTTAGATAAAGAGTATGGGTGTAGTATTTTGTGGGATGAAGAAGTGGTTCAAAAAGAAATTGTAGCGTAGCAGTGTAAACATACTTCATGTTTACACTACATTGTTTACTTAGATTTTCTTCAGTACGTACGATAAGCCAAATATTATGGTTAAAATAAACGCTATTCCATAAAACTTAAATTCTTCCGCAAAATTTAATAAAACTTCTCCCAGATAATAACTGGTATAGCCTATAATTAATGCCCACACAACTGAAGCCAGAGCATTAAAGAGTGTAAATTTTTTCAAGCTGTATTTCGTTAATCCCATTGCAAGGGGTATTAAGGTTTTGATACCATATATGTATTTTTGTATAAATACAACGGGTGAACCATATTTTCGCATCAAGATATGAGCATAGGCAACCTTTCTGCCATATTTCCCCATCATCTCTTTTGCATATTGTTTGTTATTGCGTGCCAGCGTAAATAAGAACTGATCCCCAACAAAGTTTGCACTTCCTGCAACTATTATTGAAGCGACTATATTTAAATCACCTGTATACGATAAAACTCCAGCAATCACAAGGCCAACAAAACCTCCACCAAATGAGTACAAAAACAGTGCGATATAACCCCAATCTTGGATTAATCCTCTTATACTTATATTTTGAAACCACTCGATAAGTGGGTTTAAAAAACTTAAAATATCTTCCAAAACTATTCCTTATTTAATCCAAAAAATTCCAATGCTTCCATTTGATCACTGTCAAAATCATCTAAATCAATTCGCTTATTATTTATATTATCTTTAAGAGTTGCCCTAATGAACTTAAAAATCTTATCTTTTACTTCTTCTATATCTTCAGCTACCACAAAACCATTAAAATGCATGTCATTATCGTAAAATAACATAGTACCTTGACAATGTTTCTCTATGTAGTTACCAATGTCTCTATAATTAATATCAAGGGCAACAGCTTGCCATCCAATATCCTCAACACTTGAATCTTCAAAAATTTCAATACCATCACTTTGATGATCAAAATATAACATTGTATTTTTGTTTAAATCCAATATTTTCATCCATGAAGCTAAAGGAGTTAGTATACATGTATTACCAACTATTTTGGGTTTATACTCTTGGCCAAAAACATTTTTAATTTTACTGTTTATATCTAATAATGATGAATCTGTCTGTTCATTTGAAGAAAAAATAATCGCTTTGTTTTTTGCGATGCTCTTATTGGGATAGATATTCCCATCAACATCAATATCAAAACAGCTTTTTGAGTTCAGAGTATTGAGTAGTTTTGCTAAGTCAACTTCAACTTTTAAATTCTTTATATTATATTCTTTCATACTACTTCCTCTTTTATAAATACACGCGATTCTAGCAAAATAAAACCCAATGTAAAATAAAGTAATTTTTGATCTATTTCAACTACTATAAACAGGGGAAAGGGCTCAATTTAAGTAAAATTTTATAAACGTAGCATAAAAATAGCATTTTTAACGAAAAATTGACCTACGTCAAGAAATTTCTAAATATATTCTGTTATTATTCCCCCATAAGTAAACAAAAATCAAAAAGCCTAGTAACACTTTTTGATAATTATAACTTTAGATATAACAAGGTTTTTTTCTCTCCTCCTTGTTATATCATATTAAAGTAAACAAAAATCAAGAAGCCTAGTAACACTTCTTGATAAGAGTAACTTTAGAGATAACAAGGTTTTTTTCTCTCCTCCTTGTTATTTCATATTTTTTCCATCATACTTAAATCACTTTTCATATAAATTATAAATGTCACCCCTGAACCTTCTTTACTGATACAATTTATCCTACCTTGTAAGTTTGACATTACTATATTGTAAATAATATGCATTCCTAATCCACTCCCACCCTCAGATCGTTTTGTTGTAAAAAATGGCTCATAAATTTTTTTAAGATTTTTTTCGCTGATTCCTTTACCATCATCTTTATAGGTAATTTTAAGCTCAGCATCTTCTTCTTGCACATCTATGGTGATTAACCCCTCCTCTTGTCTATCATATGCATGAAGTAAAGAATTTAAAACCAGGTTTGTTATGACTTGGGAAAAAGAACCTGCGTAACTTTTTGTCTTTATTAACTCAGAACAAGAAACTTCAACTTGTATATTAGTCTCTCTGATTTTTGTTTTAATACTTAGCAAAATCTCATCAATATAATTTTTAACAAAAAATTCTCTTAATTCCCCATGGGACTGGTCCACAGCTACTTGTTTAAAACTTCGAATCAAACTTGCTGCTTGTTCAAGTGAAATGGTAATTGAAGCACCTATTTCTTGTAAGGTCTCCAAGTACTCTTCAAACTCTTCTTGGGACATTTCATTATCCCTATAAAGTTTTTCCAAATCTTTGGTTTCTGAAACCAAATGGGTAATTCCCGTTAAACTGCTACCTACGGGTGTGTTAATTTCATGGGCAACACCAGCAACCAAATTTCCAAGACTGGCCATTTTTTCATTTTGTACGAGCTGTTTTTGTGCTTCTTGCAAGGTACTAACAGTCTTTTGTAACTCTTTTTTTGATCTTGTCAATTCCCGAGTTCTATTTTTTACTCGCATTTCTAATTCACTGTTCACTGAATTGATTTTGTTCTCTGCTTTTTTAATCTCTGAAATATCAATTGAAGTAGAAATAACTCTTTGAATATTTCCTTCTTTATTAAATTCTGCGTAGGCATTAACCAAAATCCAAATAATTTCATCGCTATTTGAGTGTAAAATTCCAATAACTTCATTGAAAATATTGTCTCTTGTATCAAAAATTCGATTGGAAGGCATCTGTTCTAAACCTATCTCATCTCCATAAGTATTAAATACTTTCCATGTTGAAGGTAACTTCTCGGTTCCTTCCAATTGGGTATTTGTCAAACCAAATAATTCTCTGGCTTTTTTATTGGTCATCACTAAATGGTTTTTACTGGTTTTAATCATAATAGAGGCAATATTATTCTCAATGAGATTTTGGTAATGAAGTTTAGACTCACTGAGTTTAGTTCTTGCAATAATTTCAGATGTTACATCTATAATCAAACCTTGAAAATGAGTAATATTACCCTTTGAATCAAGTTTTTCATATATTTTTATGCTAATCCATTTTGTTGCACCCACTTTGGTTTTAATTTTAAAAGGTTTCTCTTCAAAATCTACAAAGTTCATTTTAAAGGTATTTTGATTTTCAATCATTTTGTAGATGGCTTTTCTAAAATCATCATCTAAGACAATACTTCTCAGATTTATTTTGCTTTTTGTAAAATATTCTTTTTTGTATCCAAATAAATTGTATACATTGGAAGATACATACTCAACAGGGAAACCTGTTTCATTTTTCCATAAAAAAACAACGGCGGGACTTTTATTAATGATATTTTGTGCTTCTATGAGATTTTTTTCGATTTTATTTCTGTGTAATATTTCATGTGAAAGTTCGCTATTTTTTGACGAGAGTGAATCAATTTTTTCTTTCAAAGATTCTTGCATACGCCTAAACTTGTTTGCCAAACTACCCACTTCATCATCAGTATATACATCTATCTCATAATTTAAATCACCTGAGGAAATTTTATCTGTTGCATCTGAGAGTTTTATAATGGGTTTTGTGAACTGCTTGATTAATAAATAAATAATCGTTGAGAGTAATACAGTGAGAATAAAAGCAAAAGTGAGAACCTCTTTTTTAAATTCATCAAAATACTTATTTATCAAATTTTTAGTATAAACTACATTGATATAACCCAATTCTTCGTTGTTGTAACGCAGTTCTATTTTGCTGTTAATTGTCTCATATTTGTTGTAGTTATCATCTTCAAGAAGTAAGTGAACACCCACATTGTCCTTAACTTCAATTTTAACGATGTTTTCTTGATTGAAAAAAATACTTAAATTAGTATTGAGGGTAAAAAGGTCTAAGTCATAAAGTGCAGCTGAATTTATTTTATAAAGAACTTGTTTGTTATGTTCTATGGTTTTTTCGAGTCGCTGTAGCTGTTTGTTTTCTTCTTTTTTCAATACATAATCAGTGACAAAAAAAACAAATATTAAGTTTACAGCTAAAATACTCGCAATTATTTTACTGGTAAAATTCATTTTTCTACTTTAAAGAGGAAGGATAATATTCAATAAATACTTGGCACATATATAATCCTTAAAAGAGTAATTGAGTCAACTAAAAATCGCGACCCCACATCAGTTTTCCGGGCATATCTTTTTTACTATCGCTGGGTTGAAAGCGCTCACCACTTTTTGGACTTGATCCTTTAAAAGTGCTTCTTTTCCCAGAAGTTTTTTTATCAAAACCTAAAAATGAAACGCCAATGAGAACTAATCCAATACCAATAAGGATATAAATAAACATCATATTATTGTTTCTTTTTTTAACAGTTTTTTTAAGCTTCTTACCCATCTAACCCCTTAAATAATTGGACTAAAAGTATAGTCTTTATTAACTTAAGTTACTGCAATTATTCTGTAAGTTTCATGTTTATTGGCTACAACTTTATTTTTTATCTTAATAAAAATTAAGTTATAAAACTAATTTATCATTAAATTTTTTAACAAGAATAATTATATTAGAATTTTAAGATTAAAGGATATTTACGATGTATCTCATTACTTTAAAAAAACTTTCTATTTTTTTACTACTTTTATTGTTTTTAAACACAATCTCACAAGCCAATTCTAAAATAATTGATTTAGCAACAGATGCCTGGCCCCCATTTTATGGTCCTGAATTAAAAAATAAGGGTTTCGTTTCACAGCTGGTCATTGAAGCCTTTAAAAGAAAAGGCTATGAAGTTAAAATTCATTTTGTTCCGTGGAAAAGAGCTATGGAATATTCTAAAAAAGGCGACTATGTTGGTTTAATGGGAGCATTTTTCAAGCAAGAAAGAACTGCTTATTTCAAATACACCAAGGCTATTTCAAAATCAGAGATTGTTTTTTTTGTTAAACAAAACAGTAAGATCACATTTACTAAGCTTTCAGATTTAAGAAAATACAAAATTGGTATTGTTAAAGCCTATCACTACTCAGATGAATTTGATAAAGAAAAACATAACTTACATCTGTTTGAAAGCAGACATTCAACACAGAACATAAAACACTTACTTGAAGGCAGGGTTGATTTGATACTGGGTTCAAAAAAAGTCATATTATCTTTAGTAAAAAAACATTACAAAAACTCAATGTCTAAAATAAAACCTCTTTCCCCTATTGTACACAGTAACAAACTCTATATTGCCATTTCAAAAAACATCAAAAACTACAAAAAAATAACCCAAGACTTTAATGATGCTCTTAGTAGTATGCACAAAGATGGAAGATATGAAACAATTATTAAATCGAGTAATTTTTAATTGTTATTTAAATGTTACATAAATGTGTTTTTTCTTCATATCATCCTTATTATTGACCTTTAATGCTATTACAAAATGCTATAACTACACCAAATGTAAATTATTTTTCATTATTTCCAGTTAAAAGTTACTTTTTTAAGATGAAATGATTTATAATAATAATTATTGGTATAAAAATGGGAAAAGAGGTATTTTAGTTGTTTGGAATAAACGTATTGAATAATTTTTCAACTAATAAAACGACCAAGACTCTTTTTTTAATCGATATCTTATATATGAAAGATATTAATGCCGTTTATGGTTTTAAAAATGGTGACCTAATTATTAAACAATTAGGAAATTTATTAAAAACTCTTCTAAAAGATGAACTATCTAAACTACTCAGCCATTCATTAAACAAAAAAATCAATTATAATCTCAAAAAGAAACATGCTGATATTTTTTCCTTAACTTTTTTTGAAGACTTAGACAGCTCTTTATTACTTAAAATTAAAAACCAGATACTTGCGACTTTACAAACATTTCAATTTAAAACTCTTAACCCAGAAACATATATTAATATTGATGTAACCATTGGGTGTACAAAAAGTGCCAGTGAGAAAATTTTAATATATGCAGAAAAAGCACTTCACAATGCAAAACTTAATTTTGAGAGTTACATGTATTTTGATTCAGATTTATATATTAATGAATCTTTGAACCAAAACCTTGTAGATATCATTAAATACAATATAGACAACAAAAAAGTACTACCTTTTTATCAAGCTATATATGACAATAATACAGATGTTATTTACAAGTATGAAGCACTGATGCGTCTTGAAGATAAAAATGGAAATATACTATCACCCAGCACATTTATGGAGAAATCTAAAAAATATCGTTTGTACAACAAATTGATGGAAATAATGATTGAGAAGGTATTTAATGATATTTTGGAACACAAAATTCATGCGAGTATTAACTTAGAATACAAAGATATTGTTAATCCTATTATCAACGGTGCAATAATTAGTAGACTTCAAAAAGACAATCTGGGGAAGTATGTTACCATTGAAATTTTAGAGAGTCAGAAAATACATGATTTTAATATTGTAAATGATTTTATCCAAAAAGTTAAAAAGTTTGATGTTAGTATTGCTATTGATGATTTTGGTACTGGTTTTTCAAATTATGACTATATTTTAAACCTAAATGTAGACTATATTAAGATTGATGGTTCCTTAATTGAAAAAATAGATGAAGAAATTTACTCGAATCTAATCAAAAGTATAGTAGGCTTCTGTAAAAAGCAAAATATTAAACTTATTGCAGAATTTGTAAGTGATATTAAAAAATTTAGATATGTTAAATCTTTGGATATTGATTATTCACAAGGTTACTATATCCAAAAACCTTTAGCTATTAAAAATATTGTGGAGAAGTAAATGAAGACGAAGTTAAAAAAGATTACAGATAAGACGGTTCAGGATTTACTGCAAAATGAAATAATCCTACCCTCTTCTTATTTTGAATCTTTTGACAAAAATGCAAAAGATATAAACCTAGACATATCAGATAGCGATTTTGAAAAAGAAGTAAGTGACGTTTTAGTAGATGAGTTAAAAATTATCAATCAATACATGAAAAAAACCATCGAAAATATCGACAACCTATCAAAAGCAACTAAAGATGCGCAAGATGCCATTCAAAATAAAGATGATAAGAAACTGGACACTATTAATAACTCCCTGGGTGATATCAAAAATGAATTGGAATCCTTAAAAGGATTGGTTTACTTAGATTCATTAACAAAAGTTTATAATAGAAAATGGGTTTATAACCAAGCCATTTTAGATGATGGTACCATTGGATACAAAGGTATTCTACTTCTGGTTGATATCGCTGACTTTAACTACATTGTTGATAAGTATGGAAATCTAATTGCAGATAATGTTGTCATTTATATTTCGAAGTTCTTATCTCAAAAACTCAAAAAAGAGAACTTATCTTTTGAAATAGCTCGATACAGCAATGATCAATTTATATTGTTTATTAAAAACGAAAATATTGCAGAGTTGAATTCGCTTGTTAATAATGTAAGACTTGAATTTTCAAATTCCACACTAAAAAGTAAATCGGGACTAACTTTTAAAACGAACTTCAGCTTTGGAGCAACTACTTTTAAAGAGAACGATGACTTTCAAAAATTACTTGAAGAAGCTGCTACAATGGAAGATATTGACAGAGACCAATTAAAAGGTACTAAAAAATAGTACCTTAATCTCTAATCAAATAAACCTGTCTTTTTACCATCAAAACTGACCTGATTATTTTTTTGCATATACTCCATATGTTCTTCCTTCGTTGAGTTACCATAATAGTTTGTTAACTTAACTCTTTGCCCTTGGTACTCATACAAAGGAACTCCCCACCCACAAGAATCATTTACTGATTCAATATTAAGTTCAAATACCTGTCTTGCACCCTTGGTATCATCAAATTTACTTATATATTCAGACCATTGCTCATCTTTTTCTTGAATAACATTTACCTGAGCATAGATACGTAAAATTTTGGGCTCACCTTCATAAGCACACATCATTAATGTCATACGTCCATCTTCTAACAAGTGTGCAGCTGTTTCATTTCCACTTCCAAAGTAGTTTAACCACAATAGTTTATTGTTGCTGATAATTTTCAAACAAGATAAACCTTTGGGAGAAAGATTGATTCTGCCCTCTTTGGGTGCAGTTGCCACAAAAAACATTTGTTGTTTTGAAATAAAATCTATCATATCGTCATTTAATTCTTCAAAAAAATTTGCCATTTCTATCCTTTATAATTAAGCCAAGATTGTACATCAAATTAATTATATAAAAATTAAAAAAAAGATTTAATAAGAGAGTGAAGCGAGTTAGAGCATAGTACTTTCGTACTATGCTGTTTTATTGGCCTTTTTAATCTGTCCAATGTTTACATCATCTTGTGATGAATCATCTTGAAAGTTCTCAAGGTCTTCGGGGTCTTTCCCAATATCAAGAATTCTACCAAATACATCGTCAATATTATCATGAACTTTTGAATTTCTATCTAAAAACATAATCTTATGTCTTGTTAATTCATTAATATGTTTTAATCCCATAACTG
>Ga0209707_1001063_pt1 | contig 15901 bp, 18 predicted proteins | sample EN4Hudsemesocosm_FD_184630 | JGI IMG/M metagenome (GOLD analysis project Ga0209707, IMG submission 184630) | Methane-oxidizing microbial communities from mesocosms in the Hudson Canyon - EN4B Hudson Canyon (SPAdes) (version 2) | ecosystem: Environmental > Aquatic > Marine > Cold seeps | place... | reverse complement strand
GTGGGAGTTCCCATGTGAAAGTAGGTCACTGCCAGGCTTATATATAAAGACATACCCAGTTCTCAATGAGGACTGGTTTGTCTGTGCTATGTGGAAAACCCTTTTATATGCATGCGCTAAACGAGTCGCGTAGCTGCACTGTACTGGCAGTGCAGCGACATCGACTCTGATGGCGATACCAGCAGGGCTTATGCAGAGGGGGAATAGGAAGGGCTTAACCTGGGTTCGTCGCTCACCAATGCATTAGCTTCAATACATATCAATCAGAATGTATGCTTTTTTTATAACATAATATAAAAAGAACTAAATAGACTATAATTTATCATAAAATTATGGAGTATTACATGCGAACTTATTTATTAATACTAACGCTCTGCTTATCAACAGCAACTGCATTAGCTCAAAGCGACCGAGGCTTAGCTAAACTCATTGCCAGCGATCTGACTATGGATGAAGAACAAGCATTTCAAGTCATTAAGCGGTTTAAACATCATACTATTGAAGCATTACGTGATGGAAAGGTTGTTCGATTACAGGGATTGGGACAATTTTATGCTGAACATGAAGAAGCGAGACCTAATGGTAATCCACGTACAGGCGAATCTCGACCTATTCCAGCAAAGAGTTACTTACGTTTCAAAGCATCAAAAGTAGGTAATCAAAGTTTAAATTAATCAGTCTTGCAAAAGTTGTCTAGCCTGATAGGAATAAAGTGATTTAGATATGCTGCTTAGCATGATCTTGAATAGTACAAACTTTGATAAACGAGGGCGCTTTAATAGTGCATTATCATTTTGTCTGTTGAGCAAGTTTAAGGTGTAGATTCCCCCTAAGGTCATTGCTCGTATTTCCCATCCTATACGTCCATTTAGGCTTGTACCAAGCTCATAACCCTGCGACATTAAGCTCTTGGTCCGTTGATACTGTAGGCGGAGTAAAGGAGCCAGTGGTGAGCTATCACAGTTACTATCAGTCAATTGCTTCTCATCAATGCTAAATTGGGTCAGTTCAGCAGTAGGAATATAGATACGATCTGATTCAGTACTATCTTGAACAATATCCTGATAAAAGTTGATAAGTTGTAATGCACTACAAATAGCATCTGATTGATCTAATTGTTGTTGAGTAGGAGTGTGCGATAGCAATAATAATAATCGGCCAACTGGATTTGCTGATCGTCTACAGTAATCTAATACTTCAGAAAAATCTTGATATCGGTCTTTGATGACATCTTGTTTAAATGCATCCAGAAGATCTGTGAATAACTGCATCGGTAGTTGATGCTGTTTAATAACATCTGCTAAAGCTATAAATATAGGATTAGTGCCTTGATACTCTTCTTCTGCAATAGACTGCAAGGCTTTATTATAGTTATTTAGCTTCGTTAATCTCTGTTGTTGGGAATCATTGCCTTCATCAGCAAAGTCATCAGCAGTACGTGCAAAAGCATAGATAACACTGATTGGTTGACGTAATCGTTTTGGCAGTAATACCGAGGCAACTGGAAAGTTCTCATAATGACTTTGAGCCAAGTCTTTGCAAAATTGATAAGCTTGTTCTAGATTAGGCTGTGTCATTATTGATATCTTCTTCTTTCACATTACGTACTTGCGTATCAATTGATGAAATAGGTGTAATTTCATCTTTAGCACGAATTCCCATATCAAGAAATCGTTTACCACTCGGCATTACTTGTCGCTCTAATGAACCAACAGTTTTATTAAAATTTTCAACACTACTATTTAGACTTGAACCAAGCTTGCTCAAATGACCACTAAATACACTTAGTCGTTTATAGAGGGTTTCACCCAACTCACGGATTTCGATCGCATTTTCTGCTAATGCTTGCTGTTTCCATCCATAAGATACTGCTCGGAGTAGTGCAATGAAATTGGTAGGACTTGCTAAAATAATATTGGCTTTGATTGTATCTTCAAGCAAAGAGGGATCAATCTCTAATGCAGCGGATAGGAAGTGTTCGCCAGGAATGAACAATACGACAAACTCAGGAGATTGTGAATATTCTGACCAGTAGTTTTTAGCTGCTAATTCTTTTGCTCGTTTGCGAATGATTTGGGCATGACGTTTAAGCTCTTTTTTCCGAACGTGTTCATCTGTTGTTTGAATTGCTGTGAGGTAGGCATCTAGTGGTGTTTTTGCATCAATAATTATTTCACGATTTTCTGGTAGGCGCACAATCATATCGGGACGAATACTACCTGTTTCTGTGACGGTGTGTGTTTGTTCAAAAAAGTCACAATGAGCCACCATACCGCTTAGTTCGGCAAGGCGGCGAAGGGTCATTTCTCCCCATTGGCCTCTTACTTCAGGGCGCCGTAAAGCTTGAACTAAATTCTGCGTTTCATTTTGTAATGTTTGTTGACCTTGTGCCATCTGACTAATGGTCGAGCTTAGGCTGCCATAGGATTCTTTACGTTCTTTTTCAATGTCATGGATTTGTTTTGATGTTTGTAATAATGCATCGTTGATAGGCTTAAGCAACTGCTCAATAGCATGTTCTTTTGATTGCAGTTCTGACTTTGCTTCACTCTGATATCGTTTCAGATTTTCTTCTGCGAGTTTAAGAAAGTGTTCATTATTTCGACTTAAGGCTTCGTTCGATAGTTGATTAAAACTATTAGCAAGTTGGGCATGTGTTTGATCTAAGATGGCATCAAATTGTTCACTAGCCTGTTTTTCCATGCTGAGTTGCAGGGTAAGTTTAGTATTTTCTTCGGATAAGCGTCGACTCTTCCGGCTAATAAAGATAAATACACTAACTGCTCCAATTAGGGCACTTATTATCAATAGAATGACTAGACCATTTTGCTGTTGGGAAAATTGTTGAATCGAGTGGAAGTCTACAGCCATTTCAAAATATCACGTGGATGTTTAATAACGGTGTCTGCGAGCCAACTATCAGGATCGTCTTGATCGCTTAAATAACCATAAAGTGCAGTGACAGTTTGCATCTGGGCATTTTTACCCGCTTCGATATCACGCTGAGCATCGCCTATATAAAGACAGAGTTCAGGTTGATGCTGAATTATTTCACAGGCATGAAGCATTGGGGCTGGATGTGGTTTAGTGAAAGGGGTTGTATCAGCACTGACGATGCATGCAGCTCGATGTGACAGGTTTAATTGTTGCATCAGTGGCTCAGTTAGAAAAGCAGGTTTATTTGTGACTACGCCCCACGCAATATTTGCCTTTTCTAAGGCTGATAAAACATCTTCCATACCTTTAAATAATGCGGTTTCACGGGCAATATTATCTTGGTATAATTGTAAAAAACGTTTTTGTAGTGGACTATAGTTTTTGTCTTCAGTTGAAATTCCAAAGCCTAAACCTAATAACCCCGCACTACCATGACTCGCCACGGGGCGAATTTTTTCATACGGTAGTGTTGAATAACCTTCCTGTTCAAGCAATGTATTGAGAGCAAAGGCAAGATCAGGGGCTGTATCGACTAAGGTTCCATCAAGATCAAACAATATGGCTGAAAATTTTTTCAAAGGTCTGGTCTCAGACATTAATCAATAGCCTTTCGACAATGCATTAGGTAATTGACTTTGACATCATCACCTAAGGCATAGGTTTTCGTCAGCGGGTTATAACTAAGTCCTGAAATATCTTGAACTTCAAGTCCAGCTTGACGACACCAGCTAGCCATTTCAGATGGTTTGATAAAACGTTTATAATCATGCGTCCCTTTCGGTAACATATTCATAATATATTCAGCACCCACAACCGCAAAGAGGTAGGCCTTAGGGTGACGATTAAGGGTTGAGAAAAACACATCGCCGCCTGGTTTCACTAATTGTGTACATGCTTTGATAACGGAGACGGGATCGGGCACATGTTCGAGCATTTCCATACAGGTAACAATATCAAAGTGTTCGCGACTTTGCTCCGCTTTTTGCTCAGCAGTGATTTGTTGATAATCAATCGTTAGTTCCGCTTCTAAAGCATGTAGCTTGGCAATATTAAGCGGCATTTTTCCCATGTCTATACCGGTTACTTGGCCGCCACTTTTGGCAAGTGCTTCAGATAAAATTCCGCCACCACAACCCACATCAATAATATGCTTATCGTTCAGCTTACACTTGCTTTTGATAAAGCTTAATCGTAATGGGTTTATCTCATGTAAGGGTTTTGATTCACCTTCGCTATCCCACCAACTGGTTGCGAGTGCTTCAAATTTAGCGACTTCATTTGGATCGACATTGGTATGTGCTGTTGTCATTTGTCTGCTTGCCTAATTTTGTTTGCCCAATCTTGTGTATTTTGGATGATTTTTTCGGAATTTAATGAGGTTAATTGTTGATCTTTTAATAGTTGTTTTCCATCTACCCAAACATCGCTGACTTTATTTCGCCCCGTAGCATAAACAAGTTGGGATACTACGTCATAACATGGTTGTGATTCTAAACTACTAAGATCAACAGCAATGATATCTGCAGCTTTACCCACTTTGAGTGAGCCTGTTACAGCGTCTAATCCTAATGACTTAGCGGCATTGATCGTGGCCATTTCTAGGGCCTCATATGCGGGTACTGCGCTTGCATCCTGAGCAACGGCTTTAGCTAATAAGGCGGCTTGGCGCATTTCAGCAAACATATCTAAATCATTATTCGATGCGGCACCATCTGTACCAATGGTGACATTAATACCTTGCTGTGATAATTGTGCAATGGGGCAAAAACCACTTGCTAATTTGAGATTAGATTCAGGACAATGGGCAATATGCATACCTGCTTCGGCACACCATTTTATTTCTTGTTCATTTAGTTGAGTCATATGAACAGCGATAAGTCTTGGTGATAATAGACCAAGGTTTTTTAAGCGTTCTAAAGGTCTAACACCATATTGTTCAACACTTTGAGCGACTTCATCGGCTGTTTCATGAATATGCATGTGAATGGGCAGATCTAATTCTTCTGCATTCATAATGATAGATTCTAAGGTGCTATCAGAAACGGTATAAGGTGCATGGGGGGCATAGGCTGTTGTTATGCGTGGATGGTGACGATAGTGATCATGCAATTGTTGACCTTTATGTAAATACTCTTCAACCGTGTTCGCCCATGCCGTTGGGAATTCAATAACCACCATTCCTAAACTTGCACGAATACCACTTTCATCGACGATGCGTGCAGTGGCTTCTGGGAAGAAATACATATCATTGAAACAAGTCGTACCACCACGAATCATTTCTGCGATAGCGAGTTCAGAACCTGCTTCGACAAAGGCATCACTGACCCATTGTTTTTCTGCTGGCCAAATATGATCATTTAGCCATGTCATTAGCGGTAAATCATCTGCTAAGCCGCGCAATAAAGACATAGCTGAATGGGCATGATTATTAATCAGGCCAGGCATAATACAATGATCATTCATATCATGAGTATGAGTTGCGCTATATTTTTGTTTGGCTTTATCCTGAGGAATCAGTGCGACAATACGACCATCATTGACTACAACGGAATGATGTTCTAAAACAGATTGTTTTGCATCGATGGGAACTACCCAACGTGCATGTATAATGAGATCGACGTTTTTCATGGTTTGGATTATAGCAAACTACTCATGAATATAGCCTTACTAGTTTGAGGAGAGAATATTGGATAAACACACTGATTCTATTCAGCCGATAGAATGGCGTAATAATAAGCTTTATTTGCTTGATCAGCGAGCATTACCGCAGCAGCAAACGTGGTTAGACTATGAGCACTCTGATGATGTGGCTAAAGCCATTTATGAGATGGTTGTTCGTGGCGCGCCTGCAATTGGTATTACGGCTGCATTTGGCGTTGTTTTAGCAGCTAAACATGCATGGAATATTGCAGGTATAAATTGGCAGCAGGCCATGACGGCACCATTAGCGCATTTAGCACAATCACGGCCTACCGCTGTGAACCTGCACTGGGCAATTCATCGCATGACGGTGCTGTATGAATCGTTGCCTGAGAATGAATCGCCAGAAGAGCGATTATTAATAGAAGCGCATGCCATTCATGCGGAGGATATTGCAGCGAATCATAAGATGGGTGAGCTAGGGGCAAACTTAATCAATGATCATAGTATCGTCCTCACTCATTGCAATGCAGGCGCTTTAGCAACAGGTGGTTTCGGCACCGCTTTAGGTGTGATTAGACAGGCATATTCCGAAGGTAAAATAGATCATGTTTATGCCGATGAGACTCGCCCATGGTTACAAGGGGCACGGTTAACGGCATGGGAACTACAGCAAGATAATATTCCTGTGACCCTGCAAGCAGAAGGTGCTGCAGCGGCACTAATGGCAACAGGTAAAATAGATTGGATTATTGTCGGAGCCGATCGTATTACCGCCAATGGTGATGTTGCTAATAAGATCGGAACCTATATGCTTGCAATACTGGCTAAATATCATAATGTGAAGATGATGGTTGTTGCACCTACATCTACAATAGATTGGCAATTACATGATGGCTATGAAATCCCTATCGAACAGCGTGAACAGCATGAAGTCACTATGATTAATGGTCAGCAAATTGCGCCAGAAGGCGTGCCTGCAAATAATCCTGCATTTGATGTGACGCCCGCCAAATTGATTGATGCCATTGTGACGGAAGCAGGTGTAGTATTATCCCCATCACTAGAGACTATGAAAGCAATAAAAGGAAACTAAGATGACTCAAACAGCATTAGTAACAGGAAGTAATCGTGGTATTGGACTTGAGTTATGTACCCAATTAAAGCAACGTGGATTTGATGTTATTGCGACATGTCGACAGTCATCACCTGAACTTGAACAGTTAGGTGTTGAAGTCATTGAAAATGTTGAAGTGAGCGATCCTAAAAGCCTAGCTGCATTGGTAAATAAATTATCAGGACGTCATATTGATTGGTTAATTAATAATGCCGGCATTGCTGATGGTATTGCGATGGATGAGCTTAATGAGCAAACTATTGCCAGTTGTAAACGTATGTTTGAAGTCAATAGTTTAGGCCCCTTACTTACCACACAGGCTTTAATTGGCAATCTAGGAGAAGGTAGTAAGGTCGGTATTATTACTAGTCGAATGGGCTCAGTTGCTGATAATGATTCAGGGGGAAGTTACGGTTATCGCATGTCGAAAGCAGCTGTAAATGCAGCAGGAAAATCATTGTCAATTGACTTGAAACCTCAAGGTGTTGCGGTAGCGATTTTACATCCTGGTTGGGTGAGAACGGATATGACGGGTCATAATGGACTGATTGATACAGATGAATCAGCATCGGGTTTACTTGTGCGAATGGAAGAGCTGAATATAGAAAACTCGGGCTCATTTTGGCATACCAATGGTGACGCATTACCTTGGTAAACTATCCTGATTTAACCCAAAGTCAACAGAAAACCCTACCTGAATTAGTTCAGGTAACAGCACTACCTGTAATGTATGACGATAGTACAAATCGTTTGTGGCATTGTGAGACTGTCGATGGGCCAATGATACTTAAGATTTGTGATAGTGATAACGTAACGTCATCAACATTTTGGCAAGGAATGCAGCTATTATTTGATATTAATTTACCCCGACAGCTAGAACACTTTGACCAACTTTATAGCCATGTTAATACAATTAGCTATTTAGCTATTCCAGAGTATATTTCTTCTGGTTCTGCTAGTGAAAATGAGCTGTCATCAGCCTTTATACTGGCACGGTTTTTACCAGGGAAAATGGTTGAATCATCACATGTTGATGCAAGCATGGTGAGAGAACTAGCGGCACAAATAAGTCAATTACATCACAGCCAGCGAGAGACATGGGGCGCCGTTTATTCTCAAGGGATGGATGCCAGCCTCTGGTTCGACCGTCTACGAAATACAGTGATAACGCTAGCGGATAAATCAAGCAATATTATTTCCAGTGATGTTTTGAACGACGCTTTAGCAGAGGTTGAAAATTGCACGGTAGAATCATTTGTCCCCATCATGCCTGATCTACGCTGGGATCAGTTTCTACAACAAGATAGACACGTAACGGCCTTAGTCGATCTAGATGCTATTGTTTATGGCCCAAGAGAATTGGAACTGGTGTTATTAGAGTTTTTACTTGATGAACAGCAAGCAACGATTTTTATTGAGGAATATCAGCAGATACATTCTTTGCCTGATTTATCACCGGTAAGAAAACCGTATCGATTGTTACTGTTTATGATGAACGTCTTAGGCGAAAAAAATGTTGATGCTTGGATGCAAGCACCAACACGATTTTAAACTGCTTGTTGTCGGTAAAGTTTCTGCCAACTGATAAAGCCAATGACCGCTAATATCAAATAGACACTGTACATAACAATGGTTGCATAATAGCCATTTTGGGCATAAAGCACGATAGCAGCACTATCGATGACAATCCAATATAACCAGTTTTGTAATACTTTTTTAGCCATTAACCATGTATTCAATACTGAAAATACAGTTACACCTGCATCAAGGTAGGGATTTTGTGATATCGCTGATTGTGTTAGATAAAGTCCTACTGCATAGGTGATAAAACCACCCACAAGAATAAGTTGTAATTGATTGATAATTGGCCAACTAGTGATGGATAAATTATCTTCTGCATTGCCATGACGCCGCCATAATAGATAACCATAAATAGCCATCGCCATATAATAGAAATTCATTAAGGCTTGCATGGGAAGTTGGCCTTCCCAAAACAGAATGGTATAAACCAGTGTGCTGATAAAGGCTAATGGCCAACACCATTGTGATTCGCGAGCGGCCAAAATCACATAGCCAATTCCCAATACAGCAGCAAATACTTCCCATCCCGACATGGCGAGTAGAGCATCTATCACAGTATTGAGTAATTCTGGGCTAAACATCGACGATGTCAGCTCGATCTGTACCAATCATTTTTAATACAAAGACTGACTCAGGTATCGCAGAAAATACTGCTTCTATTTCATCATCTAAACAATTCATTACATCACGATATTCACCGAAAACTTGCGTACTCAAGCTATTTCTTTTGATCACGAGTTTAGGATTGGTTTCTAACTTAGCAATAAAGGTCAGAATAGGCTCAACGTAGTTTTCATTTAACGGGTATAAGCTAATATCGATTGAAATTCTCATAATTCATATTCCTAATGTGAAAAAAAGGGCTCCGAAGAGCCCTTTAAAAATTAATAGTCGTAACTAACAGATAATCCTACGATACGCGGTTCCCCTTGTTGGGTGTAAGTTTCGGTGATGTAACCATTTGCTGGGTTGTTACCAAAACTACCAAAGCCACGGACTGCATAGTCTTTATCGAATAAGTTTCTGCCCCAAAGGTTAATTCTCCATGACTCTAGTGCGTATTCAATGCTGGCATTAACTAAAGCATAAGAATTTGACTTTGCATTATGGCGATCTGAAAAGTAGAATTTATCTTTTCCTTCGACGTTAGCACGAGCTGTCCAGTGTTGACCTATATATACTTCAGTACCTGCTGAGAATTGGTAATTAGGTGCATGAGCTTGTCGGCGGCCTGATACATCAATGCCATTAGGATCATCATATTGATCATAGGTCGCTCGTAATAAACCAACATTGGCAAATAAGCGCCAGTTTGAATTTACTAACCAATCAACTTCAGCTTCAACACCCATATTTTTGCCTTTAGCGGCATTCGTTAAGTAATCAACAAATTCAGTACTCATATCCGGACGAACAATTAATAATGAGCTTTTAACTTGTTGGTCTTTACGTTGCGCATAGAAGACAGTTAAGTTTGTTTTTAATGCGCCTTCAAGCCATAGTGATTTGATACCTGCTTCTAAATTCCATAGGTATTCTCTTTCAAAGCCTCGGGCGCTAGCATCCAATCTTCCATCTGTGTTAACTCCGCCGGCCTTATAACCGCGAGATAGTGATGTGTAGAGTAACTGATCATCATTTGCTTGATAGTTGAGACCTAACTTGCCACCAAAAAGATTTTGACTTGCAGAAATACCTAGGTTTTCAGAGTCTTCATAATCAGCCTGCCAGTGTTCAACGCGTAATCCCGAGATAAGTGTTAGTTTATCAGTCAATGCGCTATCTAACTGGCCAAAAAGAGCAGTGTTTTGGGTATCGTAGGTGCTTGTAAATGGAGATGCTAAGTAGGTGTAGTTGCGTTCTAATTCTTCATCTTGTTCGGCATAATAGAAACCAACTAACCAGTCTGTCGAGTTATTGAATATACGTCCATCTTCATTTGATAGAAAGCGGAACTCAATTGATTCATTATCACGATCACGTAAGTATTGATCGAAAGAGCTGTATTCATCGGCATGGAAACCAATATAAGACCAATCCTCATCATAGCTGTATTCAAGACCTGAGTTGGAGTGGCTGATGATGCTTTCTAAACGAAGTGATGTTGAAATATCCCAGTCAGCCCGAAGTGAGAATGCATTTGTTTTTTGACTGTCAGTACCTGGCTGATCTGAAAACGTTGTGCGGCTGTTATCAAAAGTGAATACATCATAACCATTATCGATATCAAGATGAAGGTAATGTAGTGAAACAGTTAAATCTTCAGTTGCTAACCACTTTAGGTTGGTTCTAATCGTTGTTTCATCGCGATTATTAATATTATCACGGTTGAGGAAGTCATTATCACTATAGCCATCTGACTTATTAGTGTGTAGTGCTACTCGGCCTAATAATTTATTTTCAATCAGTGGTCCACCTACAGCGATTCCGACACTTCGTGTGTCATATTCAGCGAGGGTTGACTCAAAATGAATATCAAGATCGTTTGTTGGTTCTTTACTACGTAAATTTATTGCACCTGCTAGAGCATTAGCACCATAGCGTGTACCTTGAGGACCTCTCAGAATTTCAACAGAATCAATATCAAAAAGTGTTGCCGCTGCACCACTACGACTAAAGTCAATATCGTCAATAATGAGACCTACAGAAGGGTTTATAGGTGCTTTGAATTGACTGCGTTCACCAATCCCCCTAATTTGAAAATAATGACTACGTGAACCGCCGCTAGACATGTTTACGTTGGGAGCTAGGTTTAAAATATCTTCAAGGTGTTGTGCCGAACGAGTTTGTATTTCTTCAGAATCAATACTGGTGATACTGATAGGTGTTTGTTGTATTTCAGAGGGGCGAAAGTCGGCATGAACAACAATAGACTCAAGAGCCGTAGTGTCATTAGCAAGTGCATGACTTGATAGTAAAGCCGCGACTGCAGCAGATAAAGCTTTAAACTTCATGTGTATCCTTTTTAAGGTATTAAAAAGGACAGGGGATAACATTGTTAATCTGCTCAAAGAGCGAGAGTCTAAAAATAGGTATCACGGCCTGTCCCTACGCCAGTATTAACTGGATCAGGTTCATAGGGTTTCTTCTGGTTAAGAAGATCTCAGGCTGATGGGACATTTCTGTTCGTTAGACTTAATCTATCTTAGGCTAACTAATAGAGGTACCCCTTTGCCACCCCTAGGCTTGAATTTGGAGGTATATGTCCTTCAAATTACGATTGAATTATACTTTAAGAAGCTGTTTTTAGCGAGGTTAATTTGACGTTAAGATTTGCACGCAGGCTTCATGAATTTCGGAAAATTCAATTGAAACATGAAATAAATCAGGATCTTTTTTATCAAATTTACAACGAACTACTTTACCTTCAATCACCATAGGAGGTGAACGTTTATCATTGCTACTCAGTACAATTCTAATTTCAGTATTTAACTTAGGCGCATGAGCCGTCGTGATGTAAATTCCACTTGAACTTAGATTTTGGCTTGTACCAGAACATGGCTCATCATCATTGTGATCCATGGTATAGATTACTGGAGTTGTGATCGACGTCCGTGCATGACTACGTTTTTCAGTGTGATTATTGTTGCCCATGGCTAAAACTCTTATTTAATCTGTTAGGTATAACAGTACAAAATAAGGCGTAAATAAACAGGGAACTAGTCGACTATTTGGCAAAAATTATTTAAGACCTGTTCTGCATGCAGGGCAAACACGAAGTTTCTTATTGATACGAGTGGTCGCTACCTTATTACCTAGATTGTCATAGCAGCGAGGACAGAAAAACCCTTTTTCATTAGCAAACACATAACAGCCTGATTGTAACTCAGGGGTATCTTGTGATACCTGAGCTATGGGTGCATCATCTGTAAGTTTCTGAGCAAGTGAATGGATCGTATCTAATTCAGCTGAAAGTGAGGTGATTAAGCGCGTTATTTCAGCAGCATTCTCGGATTGATTATTATTAGCAATATCCTGCAAGAGTGATTGTGAATGAGAAATTGAGTCAAAAATGGTCATTAGAATACGTTCCTAGTTAATAGCGTGTTCAACTATTTTACGTGTTAATTGTGGGGCAAGGTATTCGATAAACGCATAACTAAAGCCACGTAAAAAACTACCTCGTTTAATACCGAGATGTGTTGTGCTTGGTTTAAATAAGTGGCTGGCATCTAGTGCCTGAAGTGGAGCGTCCTTAATAGGATCAAATGCCATACTGGCAATAATACCCACGCCTAATTCTAGTTCAACATAGGTTTTTATTACATCTGCATCAGTAGCAGTAAATACAACATTAGGGTGTAAGCCTTGTTTCGTAAAAGCACGATCTTGTTGCTCACGGCCTGTAAAACCCATTACATACGTTAAGATTGGATAGTGAGATATAGCCTCGAGTGTTAGTTTTTTTTCTGATAATAGAGGGTGATTGGGAGGAACCACGATCGAACGGTTCCAATCATAACAGGGCAAAATAGCTAAAGAGTCAAATTGAGCCAAACCCTCGGTTGCAATGGCAATATCTACACGACCTGTTGCAGCCATTTCGGCAATCTCTGTTGGCGTACCTTGCACCATATTGAGATGAACATGTGGGTAATGTTGTGAAAATTGTTTGATTGCTTTGGGTAGGGCATAGCGGGCTTGAGTATGGGTCGTGCCAATTGATAACGTACCAATTTGGTCATTTTTACTATCAGCAGCAAGCTGGCGGATATTATCTACATCCATTAATACACGATCAGCCATTTCAACAACAGAGCGGCCAACAGGCGTTAAATTAGTTAAACGTTTACCATGACGTTCAAAAATCTGTAAGCCTAATTCATCTTCAAGTTGTTGAACTTGGTTACTGACACCAGGTTGAGATGCATGTAATGCATGAGCTGCTGCTGAGACACTTAGACCTCTGCGAGCAATCTCGCGTACATATTTCAATTGTTGTAGTTTCATATAGTTCTCTTATATACGTTTTAGTTATAACAATAGTTAATAATATTCATTGATAGAATATTATTAACTGATAAAATTGTCATCTTTTTAAGCCAAACTGAGTGATAAACAGTAAAGATGGAATGGGGATTTACACTAGCAGGGTTCTTTGTCGGCATTATGGTCGGAATGACAGGTGTGGGCGGCGGATCCTTAATGACACCGATCTTGATCTTTGGATTTTCTATCCAACCTGCGATAGCAGTGGGAACGGATCTCTTATTTGCTGCGATCACTAAATCAGGTGGAATTTGGGCTTATTGGCGACATGGTGTGGTTGATTGGACGGTGGTGAGGCGTCTTGCATCAGGAAGCTTGCCAGCATCATTAATAACGTTATTCTTCTTAAGTCGCTCTGGAGTGGCTGAAGGTCAACATAGTGAATTGATTACCTCAGCTTTGGGTGTGGCATTGATTTTGACCTCCAGTGCCTTATTATTAAAAGGTACGATTGCTGGTATTTTACGGGCACGGGCAGGTCATCCTGTAGTGAGTGCTTTATACCGTATTCGCCAAGATGAATCACATAAAGCAATGGCAACAATTGTTACAGGCGCACTTTTAGGTGTAATGGTAACCATGTCATCAGTAGGAGCGGGTGCTTTAGGCGCGGTAACGTTATTATTTCTTTACCCTAAAATGAAAGGTGTAGAAATAGTCGCAACTGATATAGCGCATGCGGTACCTTTGACAGCGATTGCAGGATTAGGCCATTCAACGGTTGGAACAGTAGATTGGTCTTTATTATCCTTCTTAGTATTGGGCTCATTACCAGGCATCTATATTGGTAGTCATTTAGGGGTGAAGATTTCTGATCGTATAATGAGACCTTTATTAGCCGTTTTATTATTAGGCGTGGGAATAAAATGTCTCTTGTAACTGAAACACATGATCTCACTTTGTATGGTTGCCCGATGCATTACATTAAGGCGAGAGAAATACTTCGGCAGTTGATGCTAGAAGAAATTGTGTTATTTGAAGTAAACAACGGCGACGCGGTGGATGAAGTGATTAACAGCCTACGTCATGATGGGCAAAGTTGTGGGCTTGAGTTAGTTGAAGGGCCAACCACACTAATAAGAGTAGTAAAAAACGTATGACAATAATTAATGAAGCCTTAACGGCAAAAGTTGAAGCGGTAAAACAGGTTTTAGCTGAGATCGTGACTGATTATAATCCAGCTACTTTGGCATCGAGTTATGGTGCTGAAGATATGGTTTTGATGGATTTGATTTGTAAGTTCGCACCTCAGATTGAAATGTTTACCTTAGATACAGGGCGCTTGCCAAAAGAAACATACGATGTGATGCAAGAAGCGAAGTTGCACTATAACCGAGAGGTTAAGGTCTATTTTCCGAATGCAGATGATGTTGAAGACTATGTGACAAGACAAGGGCCAAATGCCTTTTATGATAGTGTTGAATTGCGTAAGCAATGTTGTGGCATTCGTAAAGTGAAACCTTTGAAACGTGCTTTAGCAGAGAAAAAAGCATGGTTAACGGGTATGCGTCGTTCGCAAGCGGTTACCCGAAGTGAATTGCCCGTATCAGAGTGGGATGAAGGTTTTGGTTTACAAAAATTCAGTCCATTAACAGATTGGTCGAATGGTGATGTCTGGGCGTATATTAAAGCGTTTGATGTACCATATAACAAACTCCATGATCAAGGTGTTGCCAGTATTGGTTGTGCACCTTGTACACGAGCGATTACTGCAGGCGAAGATATTCGTGCAGGTCGCTGGTGGTGGGAAAATCCAGAATCAAAAGAATGTGGACTTCATGTGAAGGCCTCAACGTTAGATAAATAGAATGACACTGTCCTCATTCGTCATTCCCGCATGTATTAAGCGGGAATCCATAAGGCAGGACAATAGATTCCCGATCAAATAACTCGGGAATGACGGACTTTATTTTAGAGTAGAAATATGACTAAAAAACTAACACATTTACAGCAATTAGAAGCTGAAAGTATTCATATCATGCGTGAAGTAGCAGCGGAGTTTGATAACCCCGTGATGCTATATTCAGTAGGTAAAGATTCAGCTGTAATGTTGCATTTAGCAATGAAAGCATTTGCGCCAGGTAAACCACCATTTCCTTTACTTCATGTTGATACAACATGGAAGTTTAAAGAAATGATTAAATTTCGTGATGATCAAGTTAAAAAACTTGGCCTAGAACTATTAGTTCATAGCAATCAAGAAGGCATTGATGATGGAATTAATCCATTTGATCATGCGCGTTATACCGACATCATGAAAACAGATGGTCTGAAACAAGCTTTAGATAAATATGGCTTTGATGCTGCCTTTGGTGGTGCGCGACGTGATGAAGAAAAATCTCGTGCGAAAGAGCGTGTTTATTCATTCCGAGATAAAAATCATCGTTGGGATCCTAAGCAACAACGCCCAGAATTATGGAACACGTATAACAGTAAAGTGAATCAAGGCGAAAGTATTCGTGTATTCCCACTTTCAAACTGGACTGAGCTTGATATTTGGCAATATATTCACTTAGAAGGTATTCCAATTGTGCCGTTATATTACGCGGCAGAACGCCCAGTTGTTGAACGTAATGGTCTGAAGATTATGGTTGATGATGATCGAATGCGTTTGAATGAAGGTGAAGTTCAAAAAAT
>Ga0209707_1001057_pt1 | contig 15922 bp, 14 predicted proteins | sample EN4Hudsemesocosm_FD_184630 | JGI IMG/M metagenome (GOLD analysis project Ga0209707, IMG submission 184630) | Methane-oxidizing microbial communities from mesocosms in the Hudson Canyon - EN4B Hudson Canyon (SPAdes) (version 2) | ecosystem: Environmental > Aquatic > Marine > Cold seeps | place... | reverse complement strand
AAAATTTATAGCAAACAAGTAAACAAATAACTCAGATAACATAAATACAATTTTATAATGTCCATATACAAAAGGCATATAAAAAATAAATGCGGCTATATAAACTACACTTTTAATTAAAAAAGTTTTTTGCGTTGACTTAGACCAAGATAATGAGTAGTCTTTGAATAATAATATGGAAGCAGAAAATCTAAAAAAAAGCACAATTAGAATTATTAGATAATCAACAGGTTCTTTGAAAATAAAAAAAGTCCATATAAATGTAAGTGTTGTTAAGGCAGTTATAACTAAAAAATTCAGAATTCGTTTATCAATATCTATCACTTATCAAATGCCTTTTTTTTATCAATTTGTTTTACTAAAAAAAACAAGAATACTATTATTCCTAAAAAAAGATATGGATAAGTATAAATAGGTAACAATTTAAGTAAAAAAATAAATATAATGTTAAAAAATATTAAAAAAAATAATATTTTTTTATTTGAAAGACCAGACTGCAATAGTCGCTGATACAAATGTTTTTTGTGAGGAACAGTAATTTGTTCTTTATTAAGATATCGTTTAACTATAGTATAGGTAGCATCAAACCAAAAGAAAGATAACAATATCAACCACACATAAATACCTCCACTTGATGTATCATAAAAACATGAAACCGCAAATAAAAAGCCTAAAGTAGTACTCCCAACATCACCCATAAATATTGAAGCTTTTGGCCAATTAAAAAATAAAAAACCTATACTACAAATGGCAATAAGCAGACCTATTGGGCTGCCAGTTAGAATAAATGAACCAAAGCCAGCTATTATTGACTGACTTGCAGCATAGCCATCTATACCATCTAAAAAATTATATAAATTAGTAAACCAAATGATTGTTATAACTACAAATATATTTAACCACCAGCCATTCAATTCAAATAACAGGAAGTCAATACTATTAATACCACCCAAAATATATACTGCAAGAATAGAACAAATCAACTGTATAAGAATTCTTATCTTCCATTCCACCATAACCACATCATCGATTAAACCAGTAATCATAATGGGAGCTGAGCTAAACAACAGAAAAAATAATTTTTGGTCAATTTCAGATATAAAATACAAATAAGAAATACCTACATAAAAAGTAATGATTATAGCCAAACCGCCACCTTTAGGTGTTGGAGCTGAATGAGAGCTTCTAAAGTTTGGTATATCTAAAATATCTTTCTTTTTAGTATATTGTTTTACAAATAATGTTAGTATAATTGAAAGAATAAATAAAATTAAATAGAGCATAGTCTTTTGACCTCATTATAATAGATATCATTTACAAGAGCACTGTCAAATTTGGTTTTGGCAATTAATTTTGAGTATTCACCCATTTTTATTCTTTCATTTTTAGATAAGTGTATCATTGTTTCAATGCATTTTTGTAAACTACCTATACTTTTAACATCACACAAGTAGCCATTTTTTTCATCCGTAACTATCTCTTTACAACCAGGTACATTAGTTGTGATAATAGGTTTTGACGCGGCAGCAGATTCTATCAAAACCCTTGACAAACCTTCCCTATAACTGGGTAGAACAATTACATCTGCAATTTTTAAAAATTCTTTAATATTATCTGTTTTTCCCAAAAACTCAATAATGTTATTGTTTTCCCAACCTTTTATTTCATTTTTTGAAATAGCAGTTGGGTTCCCTACATCAAATTGTCCTGCAAGTAAAAATCGACAATTGCTGTACTTTTTCTTTAAACGTTTGACTGTCCCAATATATTCGTATATTCCTTTATCTTTCAATAATCTAGCAACCAGTAGAAATGTCAACTTTTCATTGTTGGATTCACAATCATTAAAAGAATCAACATCAACTCCTGAACCTGGAACAATTCCAGTTTTATTTCTATTTACAAGTTTATTATCAGCAAAAAAATCAAGGTCATCTTTATTTTGAAAAAAGACTTTTTCTGAAAATATCAATGAGAATTTATACAAATATTTCAATACTTTTGATAAAAAATTTTCTTTAATAATAGCTGAGCCTAAACCATTGACAGTATTAATAGAGGGTATGCCTACAATTCTTGAAGCTAGTGTACCATATATGTTTGGCTTAATTGTAAAATGCATAATTAAATCGGCTTTTTCTTTTTTATATATTTTTATTAAATTATAAATATACTTGAAGTCTTCAATTGGATTTATTCCTTTTCTATTTAGCTCAATTTTAATAAATTTTATGTTTAAGCTCGATACTAGTTCAGCTGAAATGTCTTTTAAATCATCTGTATTTGAGATGCACACAATATCAAAACCTTTTTCTTTAAAAAAGATTATTAAATCTTTTCTAAAATTAGAAATAGTAAATAATACATTGGCACTAATTATCAACTTATTTTTTTTAATATTCACTTAGTTGTTTTTCCCATTCATATGCACTTGCACAAATTAATTCGAAATCATTAAATATAGGAACCCATTTCATTTTATTTATAATTTTTTCATTATTAGAAATAAGAAAACTAGAATCTCCTATTCTTCTTTCAATAATATCAATATTAAAATTAACTTTACACACTTTCTGCATACTTTGGATTACGTTCTTCACAGATATCCCAACTCCATATCCAATATTAAATATATCACTATCATTAGAATTTAAATAAGTGATTGCCTCTATATGTGCGCGGGATAAATCATCAACATGCACATAATCTCTGACACAAGTACCATCTAATGTATCGTAATCTCCACCAAATATATTCATTTTACTTCTTTTTTGTGTAGCACATTCTGCAGCAATTTTAATTAAGTGTGTTGCATTAGGAAAGCTTTGCCCAATTCTTGGGTTTAACTTATTACCATTATAATTTATATCCGCACCAGCAACATTAAAATATCTGAATATAACGTATTTAAAATTACTATTGGTGGAGGCTGCATCCATTAAAATATTTTCACACATGAGTTTACTCATTCCGTATGGGTTAATCGGTACAGTTTGATAGTTTTCTCTTATACCAGCAGTATTAATTTTTTCAGGTTCTCCGTACACAGCAGCCGTTGAACTAAGAATAAATTTGTTTACACTATATTTTAGACAACAAGATATAAGATTAATCGTATTTGCCGTGTTATTCAAATAATATTTCAAAGGATTTTCAATTGACTCAGGTACTATAATACTTGCAGCAAAATGCATAATAGTAGTGATTGTGTATTTCTTGAAAATTTCCTCAATTTTATCTACATTTTTCAAATCTTCATTAATAAATTTAAAGTTTTTAATTTCACTCAAACTATTCAACGTATTTTGACTACCAGTACTTAGGTTATCTAAGATTATTATATCTTCATTTTTTTCTAAAAGCTGCTTTGCAACATGACTCCCTATATAGCCAGCTCCACCTGTGATTAATATTGCCACAATTAAAACCTAAAACCGTTATATATTTTTTCGTGAGACTTCACTACTGATTCAATGGAGTGTTTTTCTTTTACTTGTTCATATAATTTATTTGCTCTACGTTTTGCTTCATCATAATTATTTATAACTTCAATCATTTTATCTTGAAAGTGCTCAATTTCACACAAATAGGAATTTTGATTATTTAAGACAGAGGGAATGCTTCCAACAGGTGTCACAATCATTGGTAATTTACTAGCACCTGCTTCTAATACAACTAAAGGCAAGCCTTCCCAAAGTGATGGCATTAACAAACAATGTGATTTATTTAAAAGTTCTGAAATATTGTTCTTTAATCCGAGCAATTTAACATGATTTTGCAAGTTGCCTTTTTTTATTAGCAAGCTTAATTCATCTCTTAAATAACCTTCTCCTACAATATGCAATTGAAAATCATATTGATTTTTAAGATTATTTACTATTTTAATTATTGAACTATGATTTTTCACAGTTTCTAGTCTTCCAATGGCCAGAAAAGTAAATTTTTCGTTTTTTTTCATCAACTGCTGATATTTTTCAATATGAACGCCATTTGGAACCACTTGATATTGTTTTTTGTAAAAAAATTCCAATATATTTTTAGAAAAAACAATATCAATATCCCTTAATGGTTTTAAAATAAAAATTAATATTTTTCTTACTTTAGAGGATATATTTGAAGTATGTGAAGTATAAATAATTTTAATTTTTGGATTAAAAATTTTCACTATAGATGCAATAATAATTGAATGGGTCATATGTGCATGAATAATATTAATATTGTTCTTTTTAACAAATTGATTAACACTTTGAATAAGACTGAAAAAATCAAGGAATGAATTTGATTTTCTTAATATTGTAGTATTGATTTTTTTACTTAAGAACTCATTGAAAAGTTCCTCTCGTTTGGAAAGAGAAACAACAAAAACAGTAAACTCTATCTTATTAATATTATGAGCTAAATCTAATACTACTTTTTCAGCGCCACCCATCCCTAAACCAGTTAAAAGTTGTAAAATATTTATTTTATTTTTGTAAGACATTTTTTATTTCAGAACATATATTCTTGACATCTGCTTTTGTAAGTGTAGTACCACTTGCTAAGCATAATCCGTTTTTAAATAATTGTTCACTTGTTCCATCAATATAATTTTGAGATTCTTTAAATAAATTTTGCATATGCATTGGTTTCCACAAGGGTCTTGATTCTACATTTATTTTATCAAGTGCATCAATGATTAGGTTGATACTTGTTTTTTTAAAAAGTAAAGTTGTTAACCATCTGTTTCCTCGACTGCTTTTTAATTCTGGCATAAAAGTAATTTCATCAATTTCATTGAGAAATTCCTTGTACCAATCAAAAATCACCCTTTTTTTCAATACACGATCTTCTATAACTTCCATTTGTGCAACACCAATAGCTGCCAATACGTTACTCATTCGATAATTATATCCATACTCATTATGCTCATAAAATAATTCTTTTTCTCTGGCTTGCGTAGAGTAAAACAGAGCTTTTTTTAAATAAGCTTCATTATTTGATATCAACATACCACCACCACTTGTTGTGATAATTTTATTACCATTGAAAGAATAGATTCCAAAATCGCCAAATGTCCCAGTATGTTTCCCATTAAAGGTTGCCCCCAATGATTCAGCAGCATCTTCAATTAAGTAAACACCATGATGTTTGCAAATCTGAGATATTTTTTCCATATCAGCACTTTGTCCGTAAAGATGGGTAAGAATTAATGCTTTGGGCTTTTTATCACATTCAAGTAAATACTCTTCAAGTAATATAGGGGATATATTCCAAGATTCTAAATCGCTATCTATAAATACGGGGTTTGCATTTTGATAAAGTATAGCATTTACAGAACCAATAAAAGTAAATGTTGAAGCCAATACATCATCACCACTTCCAATTCCTAATACTCTAAGTGCAAGATGAATGGCAGCAGTTCCGCTACTTACAGCTAACGAATAATCAGTAGAAGTATATTCTTTCATACTAAACTCAAATTTATTTACAAATTCCCCAATGGGAGCAATATAATTGCTTTCAAACACTTTTTCAATATATTTTAGTTCGTTACCACTCATATGAGGTGGAGACAAAAAGATTTTATTATTCATTCATTTCCCTAATATTTTTACACGGATTACCATAAGCTAAATTATTATTATCTATATCTTTGATTACAACTGAGCCTGCACCTATCATACAATTACTTCCAATTGTCACTCCTTGTATGATACTGGAGCCAATACCTATGTGTGTTATATCTTTTATTGTTACACATCCAGAAAGTGATACATTTGGCGAAATATGAACAAAGTCGCCAATCTTATTTTCATGTTCAACAATACTTGATGTATTTAATATAACTCCATTACCTATTTTGCTATTCGAATTGATAACTACATTTGGCATAACAACACTACCTTTACCAAGAATGCAACTATCAGAAATAACGGCACTTGGATGAATTAGACTTATTATTTTAAAACCACTATTTATAATTTTATTATATAAGACTTTTCTTATTTTATTGTTACCAATGCCCAAAGCAAAGGTCAATTCTTGTTTATTTTTAATACTTTCAAATGTCTTAAATTCATTATCTCCATCATCAATAAAAACTATTTTTTTATAATTACAAGCTTTTGCTATATCTTGAACAACCAAGCCATGTCCACTAGCTCCATAAATAAACAACGTAGGCATTGAACCTTCAAACTTTTCCATGCTAACTGCTGAAGCAGAAGTTATATCACTTTTTCTAACTACTTTTAAAAATGTCATCCATAATATTTTTAAATCTAAAATAAAAGATTGATTATTTATGTACCACAAATCATACTCAAATTTTTTCTCCCAAGAAATCGCATTTCTACCATTAACTTGAGCCCATCCTGTAATACCTGGTTTAACATTATGTCTATTTTTTTGATTGGTATCATAAAGGTCTAAATATTCTATTAATAGTGGCCGAGGGCCAACAAAACTCATTTCGCCTTTTAATACGTTAAATAGCTGTGGCAACTCATCTAAACTTACACTTCTAATAAATTTTCCAATGCCAAGGAGTCTTTTATCATCAGGTAATAAAACACCATTTTTATTTTTTTCGCTTGTCATTGTTCTAAATTTATATATTTTAAATATTTTCTCATTAAGACCAGGGCGTTTTTGTTTAAAAAGTATAGGTCTACCCATCTTAAATACAATAACAGTAGAAACAATCAGATACACGGGTAAAAATAAAATAATTAGTACTAAGGACAAAGAAATGTCAAATAATCGTTTCATAAACTTCCAAATATTTTTTTGCAATAATCTCTATATCAAACTCTTCTAAAGCCCTTATTCTACCATTTTTCCCCATTATTTCTCTTAAGTCTTGATTCTTTATAAGTTCTTTAATTTGGCTAGCCAAAACTTTTTCATCTTTAACTGGTACTAAGAAACCATTATATCCATCTATAACAACTTCTCTACAGCCGATAGAATCTGTAGTAACAATCGGCTTTGACATAGAGGATGCTTCTAAAAGTGTTCTGGGAACGCCTTCTCTATAACTTGGCAACACAAAAATATCACATAAATCAATTTGATGTTTAATATCATCCCTATGACCTAACCATTTAACATTTCCACTTGTTAGAAACTTTTCGTCCGCACAACTTAAGTTTCCTTCATCCGTTGCACCAATAAGAATAAATTGCACATTTTCATTTTTTAAAATATCTGCTGCTGCATAATATTCTTTTATTCCTTTGTGCCAAATTGCTCGTGCAATCATTAAAACAATTAATGGAGACTGAGTCTTTTGATATATTGTATGTTGATATATATCTGTATCAATTCCTGAGCTTTTGATTAAAATAGCTTTTCGTTTATGAACAAGGTTATTGTCAATAAAATAGTTTTTGTCATCATTATTTTGGAAAATTATAAAACTTGCTTTTTTGTTGATATATTTATAAAGTATTTCAATAATAAATTTAACAATTTTTGCTTTTCTTGATTCACTAATATAAAAACTTCCCAGTCCTGTAATAGCATTAACTATCATCGGAACTTTTGCAAAATAGCCAGCAATAGATCCATAAATATTTGGCTTAGCAGTGAAGTTTTGTAATATATCAAGATTTAAAGGCTGTATCACATTATAAATATTTTTAATGGTTTTAACTTCTGTCAAGGGGTTTAAACTTTTTCGAACAATTTTATACTCAAGAGCTGTAATACCATATTGCTCAAACTGATTAAATTTTTCACCACGAGGACAAATAGCATAAACTTTATAACCTTCTTCTACTAGTTTTATCATAATTGGCAATCTAAAAAGATACAAGTTTAAATCTAAATGAGATAAGAAAGCTATTTTTTTCATTGGTTCTTTTTCCATACTTCAAGACAATACATAGTCCATAACATTTTTGCTCTTTTTTCTTCAGATACATTTATTTTTTTGTTAAGTAAATTTTGAATGAATTTTTTATCAATAAAACTTGAAGAATAACTACTAGAAGACAAACTTTCAAAAATATTTTCTTTTAAATCATTATTCACCCAGTTTTTAAGCGGTACTTCAAATCCTCTTTTTGGCTGTGATATAAGTTCTTTGGGCAAATATTTTTTCGATAACTCTCTTAAAATATATTTAGTAGTTTTACCTTTTATTTTATAATCATTCTTTAAAGTAGGTGCAAATTCAACCATATATTTGCTTAAAAATGGGCTACGACTCTCTATTGAATGTGCCATAGTTGCTATATCCATTTTAATAAGTAAATTTGAAAATAACAACATATTAAAATCTAAATATAGCATATTTGATAAAGAATCAAAATTAGTATTTTCTATAAAGTCATTCATATCTTTTAAAGTATCATTTGATTTAAAATCATATACATCTTCAAAAATATCAATGGTTGAACTAAGATAAAAATCAAGTCCTGATTTATTTGACATACTTAACAATCTATGGAAGTGACTGTACAAAGCTTTTTTATTATGTGATTTTGGCAAAAATTTCAATAAAAAAGAAAACTTTGAAGCCAAAGAAAGCCATCCATTCGCTGCTGGAACATATCTTCTGTATCCAGCGAAAATTTCATCTGCTCCATCACCATTTAAAATTACATTGACATGTTTTTTAGCTTCAGCACTCACATAATAACTAGGAACCGCACTGCTATCCATAAAGGGCTGTCCATAGTTTAAAAGAATTTTTTCAATGTCATTTTTTAAATTCATTGAAATAGTTAATTCATGATGTTGAGTATTGTATTTTTTTGCAGTTAACTTTGCTAAATGTGACTCATCATAAGTTCCATCAAATTTAACCGTAAATGTTTTTATATTTTCTTTGTATTGACTGGCAATTGCTACAATTAATGAGCTATCAATTCCACCGCTTAAAAAAGAGCCCACTTCTAAATCTGAGCTTAAAAGTCTATCTTTTACACTTTTATGAAGTAAGTTATCTAACTTCTTCAAGGATTCATCAAAGGATAGGTTAAATTCATTTTTATTCGCGTATATATCAGATATATTAAAATACTTCTGTTTTTTAATATCTAAAGTTTCAATATCGATTTCATAAAAATGACCCGCTAATAAACTTTGTATTTTTGTATATGGAGTATTTTCTTTAAAGAAAAACCCACATCGCAAATAAGCATAAATTTTATCCTCGTCAATATCTAAATTTGGAAGAACAGATTTCATGACATTTAGTTCACTTGAAAACATAAGTGTTTGTTCGTTTACATAAAGGAAAAGTGGCTTTTTACCAGACCGATCTCTACTTAATATTATTTTATTAAGTTTTTTATCCAAGATTGCAAAAGAAAACATTCCATCAATTAATTCGTACATTTTACTTTTGTATTTTATATATAAATAAAGTAATGTTTCAGTGTCTGAATTTGTCGTGAAAATAAATTCTTTTAAATACTCTTTTCTTAAAAATTGATGATTATATATTTCTCCATTAAATATAATAATATGATTATTAAACTCAAAGGGTTGATGTCCATGTGATACATCTTGAATGGATAATCTTGTATGTACAAAATTTATATTTTGATAAGAATATAGACTTTGTTCATCTGGTCCTCTATGGTACAAAGATTTTTTAATAGATTCAAGATTCACATTGTTAAAATTTATTGTTCCTGCTATTCCACACATTAAGCTTCTATCGCCTCTATATATTTAGTAATAATATCCCCTTTTTCAAAGTCAAAAGCTCGTATTTTAGCCTTGTTTACATATTCTGTTCTCATATTTTCATTCTCAATTATACTCTTCATAGCTTTTTTCAAGTTTACTTTATCCTTAACAGGAATAAGTATTCCATATTTAGAATACTCCACATTATTCTTTTCTTGAAGGTTGATGTTAGTATTGGGTGCAAGTATTTCTCTAGGCCCACTTAAACAGTCCGTACTAATAACTGGTAACTCACAAGCTAGTGCCTCAACAAGAACATTAGGAAAGCCCTCATAATTAGATGTAAATACAAAACAATCACTCTTAGATAAATATTTATAAGGATTAGAATCAAACCCAAATAAAGAAACCTTATCTTGCATTTTTAGACGGGATACTTTTTCTTTTAAATGAGTCATGAGTTCACCCTCTCCAATAATTATAAGTTGAACATCTTTAAGATTAATTTCAGCTAATGCATCAATCATCAATTCATGGTTTTTCCCTTGATCTAAACGTCCAATTGTCACAAATGTGAACTTGTCATTATTAAAATCCACATTTTCACTTGCGAATTTTTCAATCATTTTTATGTTTATTGGGTTTGGGATACTTATAATATTTTTTTTAATATTGAAGTTTTTAATTAAGTCGTTTTTATTACCACAAGAATTTGTTATGATTAAATCAGCTAAGGGGTACAATAACTTAATTAGAAATTTGTTTATTTTTGATTGCAAATTGTTATACCCATAGTACATTGAAGGAGTACCCCGCTCACTTACAATTGTTTTTGCTTTATTTCTAAATAAAACTTTTGACAATATATTAATATAATTGGATCTACTAAGAAGAGAGAAACTCTTGTCAATTTTATTTAATTTACAAAAGGATTTATATTTATATGCCAAGATTGGTAATTCTACTAATTTCCTAATAGAGTTTTTTGATGAAGACTGTTTATTTAAATACCTAATGTTAATATTCTTGGGTAAAAAATGAGAACTTTCTGACCCCATTACTACCAAAGTTACATTATAATTAATTCTAAATTCTTCCAACAATATGCTAACGACTCTCTCCGCCCCTCCACCTGCCATTGAATTAATTAATATAGATATATTTTTCATTTAGAGTTTTTTTCCAACTGCGACCCAATATGGAACCCCCTCATTAAACTCAATATCACTTAATCCAGCTTCAATCATCATTTCATTAATCTCTTTTTTTGAGAAACGACGTTCTAACCTTGTAGCGAATCGATCAAAAGAATCAGTTTGCATGGTATAAAAACTTTTATCTCTATAGGAACTTAAAGGAATATTCTCCACATTAAATCCTATTTTTTCCAGTATTAAAGAACATTTAGAAAAAGGAAAATAAATTAATAGAGCTATCATTTTTGTAATAATTAACTTCAAAGTATTGGGTAAAATAGAAATGATTGATCTAAAAAAATTACTTAGTTTCCATATACCTTTATACCACATTGGTTTATTATCAAGTGAATAATATAAATAAACTAAAAAAAATCCGCCTGGTTTAATAATATCAACACAGTTTTTAATACCTTTTAGCGTATCAGGAATATGATGGAGAACTCCTAATGAATAGCCAAAATCCATAGAATTCTTGGGAAGATTAATGTTATCAACCCCATTATTTAAAAATTCAGTATTTTCGTAGTTTGCCAATTTATTTTTTGCTACATTTAATGCATCATGACTGGGATCAATACAATACAATTTACCAACTCTAGGGGCCATTCCTTTTGCCCATCTTCCACTACCACAGCCTAAATCAAACCCAACTGCATTTTTAGGTAACTTTTCAAAAGGAAAAATTCTAAAATAACTTTCAAATATTCCATCATATTCATCATCAACTAAATTATCTTGGCTATAAGTTTTCCATTGATATCCAAATCCATCAACAGTTTTTATATCTATATTTTCATTCATTAAAAATTGGCCTTTTCTATTCATTAAAAGTGGATTTTAACATAATTATTTTTTATTTAACTTTATTGATTCTAACAAACACTTAATCTTTTTTTTCGGACTAGAAGAGGAATAAAAGGCCAAAAAAAAGTCTTTCGAAAAGTTTGCTGTTTCCAAATGCTTGAAAAACATATTCTCTGAGTCTAATTCATAAGGATGTATATAAATAATTACTTTTGTAATTTTAGCTAATCTATAAATTAACATTTTTTGTAAAAAGGTAGGTATAAGTCTTAAATAAAACCCACCACTAAATGGAATCAAAAATTTTGCAAGAGGTATTTCTGTGATTTCACCTTTATCAGTAAAAACTGTAAATGGTTTTTTTTTGTCTTCACTATGACCGTACATATAGGTTTTAAAGGGGAAATATGATGAAGAATAAGTAAATCCCATTTTAATAAGATCTTCGTAATATTCTTTATCATAAGGTAAAGACCAACTAGGAGATCTATAACCTTTAACTTCATCATTAATTAATTCCTCTAAAAAAGACTTTGCAATATTTGTCTTAATATACCATTCTTCTCTATCATACTTATAAACTAACCTATGATCTTCTCCATGACAAGCTATTTCATGACCTTTGTTATGTATTTTTCTTATAATATCAGGATATTTCTTTGCAAATGACCCCAAAACAAATGCTGTGGATTTAATATTATTTTCGTCACAAAAATCTAACCAATTATCTATTAATTTATTATAATCTAATTTTACTATTGATTTATACTTAATATTAAAATTACTATCTACCAATTCTTCAACATCAATAGTTAGCCAAATTTTCTCACTATTATAAATTCTACTCATTAATTAAACTTACAATTTTTTTAGCGTATTCAAATGTAACTAAGTTGTGCGTTGGTAAATAAGAGCCATCAATTAAAATCTTTGCACCTAATTGTTCTTTCTCTCTTTTGGCATTGGCTTTCAAAAAAGTTTCATAAAAATCTTTAATTTTGCTGACACCACTGTAAGAAAGATTTTTTTTTATTGGCACTCTTAAATATGGAGTATTCTTTTCAATGTCAAATAAATACTTTTTGTTAATATTTTTTAAATAATAATTTGAAATATTAATTCGATGATAAAAATCAGTATCATTTATTGTGTTAAGAATCCATTTAATTTTAAGTTCACATAACAACTGAGGTTCAATTTTATCTATGTGCAACTTTTCGCTAACTTCCGGATCAAAACTAGTTCCTTCAAAGATAAACCACATTCTTGAAATAATTTTTTGAATTACTGATAAGAAATAACTAATTAAAAAATCATTCTTCTTACCTATATTTCCTAATATATTAGTTAATACTTCATGTTTGTCATACAGTGCACCACCACTAAATCCTGAAATCATTTTCCCTTTCCCGAAACTAATTATTTGAAAGTCAGCATCATTAGAAAAATCTATTCTTCCCTGAGCTCTATCTTCAACAATAATACATTCAGGATATAGTTTTTTATAATTTTTAATTTTAGCACCAAATAAAGATGTTGTCACAATTACAATTTTATTATTATTATACTTTCGAAGCATATAGTTTAAGTCGTTAATATTAAAATCAAGAGTATTATCAAGATCAACAAAATCATAATTTACATTAGCTTGTTCTAATGCGCTCCATACAGTAGGGCAAGTATAAGATGGTATTAAAAAAACAAATTCTTCGTATTCTTGCGCAATTAGAAAAAGGGCACTTCTTGCAGAATCTAAAAAAGAAAATTTGGTTTCAATTTCATCCCAAAATTTAAATCCAGAATGAGGATACAAGGGAATCATATTAAAGTTTTTTGAATAAAAAAGACAATTCATACAAAAAGAAACTATTATATGAAGAAACATTATGCACAATATTAAAGATATCAATACCTTTGTATTCAACTAATTCAACATCTTTAAACACTTTCATATGGTCAATAATAATTTTATTATTAAAATAGTATGGGAACAATTCAGCTTCAGGTTTAATAATTTTTCGATATATACTTTCCAAGTTAGTAACTGTTAGTATAAAAAAACCATTTTTATCTAAAATACTTATATGTTCTTTAAAAAATGATTGTCTTTCTTCAGGTTTAATATATGAAAAAATCTCCATTGAATTAACTATTGAATACTTATTTTTGAAAAAACTTGACAGTTGAACTGTGCTTCCACAATAAACTTCATCATATTTATTAGAGACTAATCGCGTAGCATCTTCCAAAAGATCCATAGCATCACATTTTTTAATTTTGATGTTGGGCCTTATTGCACTATCAAAAAAATTTCCATTTCCACAACCTGCATCCAACACCACATTTTCTTGGACAGGAATAACAGAAATCATTTCTTTTACAAGTTTTACTCTACCATTATATAAATATTCAAATTTGTGTCCATTTGCATTAAATTTTTCTTTTTCTTCTGTATAAAGATTTTTATAATATTTTTCTATATTCTCTGTCATTCATAAGTCTCCTAAATATTTACAAAGTTTTGGCCCAAAGTATTCACTAACTCCAACAGGAAGTTTTTTCCATAAAGTAGATGCGAATTTATATTTTTTATAGATATTATCCATATTGGGCTTAATAATATCAATCTTGATTGGTTTTGCACCCCATTGTTTCTTAAATCTATATGTGTAGCTATCATATGCTGAACGACCGAAATCGAAAATAATTTTTTCTTTATGGATAGCCAATTCAATAGCTTTCCAATACATAGAATGATTAGGACAATAACCCAAATAATTACTATCAATTCCAGACCACATTGCAAGAGAAAGTTTATCATCGTATATAATAACAACTGAGGACATTGGAGTTTTATCCATATAAGTAACTATAAAATCACATTCAATATGTTGATTTAATTTATAAAAAAAATCAATTCCAAACATAGGAGTTCCATGATTAAGCATATTTTTTTTATATAAAGTATAAAAATCATTTATAAATTTCTTATCATTAGAACTCTTAGAAATTACTCCACTCTTTTCTGCTTTTCTTATTTGATTTCTGCATTTCCTTGAAGTAAAAACATTATTAAAGATAAAATCTAAATTGGAACTACTAATATCAACCCTCATATCAACAGTATCATTCGCAGTAAATGACTTATATTCCGTATTTAGCATTCTTATCTGATATAATTTACCCTCACTTGATTCTAATAAATCAGATTCATTTCCAGAAAATATATCTGTATAATTTAACAATGGCATATAGCTATACAAATCTTTTCCAAATAGAGTTGGAATAATAACATATTCTTCATAAAACCTATAGTTATAAATATCTTGTAGAAACTGACGCCATTTAGTTAGAAATTCTTTGGTGTGTACTACTTTATATATATGAATATTATCCATCTAATTTTCTATCCTTCTTGTTTATTTTAAATTTTGATGTATATTTCTAAGATCTCAAATCAAATTTACACAATTTATTTATTTAAAAAAGAACTAATTGTAATTTCTTTCTTCTCAAAAATGTAAAATGCAACCAAAAAAGAAGGTATTGTATTAAAAAGTTGTAATAATAAGCCAACTATTAATGCCTCCTCTTTCTCTATGCCATAGATGCCCAATGCAAAAATAACTCCAGCTTGATAGGTTCCTAAGCCTCCAGGTAAAAGCGGTATACTCATGGCAACTGACGAAATCACAAAAATAATAAAGATTTCTTTTATGCTTAAATTAAAATGTGCAACAAATACAAGGAAAATATAAACCGTCAAAAAGTAACTAATCCATACAAGTATTGTAAATACAAAGTTTCCAAAAAGTTCTCTTTTTTTACTAATTTCAAAAGTATATTTGAAGGTCCTAAAAATAAATAATCTTAACTTATGAAAAGGAATTAACATTAGAATTTTTTTGATACCCATTGTTTTCAATACAATAAATAAAACAACTACGCAAAATAAAACGATAGCAGAATATTCAATCGCATGATCAATTTGAATAAGATACAGAGCCGTAATCATCGTAATAATTGCCAAAATTAAGATGTCAAAAATTCTTTCCATAAATAAGATTGCTGTTGATTTAGTGCTTTTAAAATTATAAAATTTTTTCAAATAAACGATTTTAGATATTTCTCCAGCCTTTGCAGGAAGAATACAGTTTAAAAATGCAGAAATCCCAATTGCTTCAAATGATGCCATTAATGAAACACTGCCTCTTGTTAAGAACCTCCATCTTAAAGTTAAAAAAAAGTCACTAAGAATAACAGAGAACATTACAATAAAGCTCCAAACAAAAGAG
>Ga0209707_1001054_pt1 | contig 15948 bp, 10 predicted proteins | sample EN4Hudsemesocosm_FD_184630 | JGI IMG/M metagenome (GOLD analysis project Ga0209707, IMG submission 184630) | Methane-oxidizing microbial communities from mesocosms in the Hudson Canyon - EN4B Hudson Canyon (SPAdes) (version 2) | ecosystem: Environmental > Aquatic > Marine > Cold seeps | place... | reverse complement strand
CCTTCAGGTAACCATTGTACGGCCCAGTCTGCGGCTTCAGTATTCCCCTTCATAGAACCTGTAAAAGGTTCAACCGGGCAGGTTTCATATTCGTTGGTTGCGAGCTTAAGATAGTCATTCAAACCATCTTCGTAATACCACTCATCTTTGTCACCTGTAACCTTATTCACAAACGTTACGTTCAAACCTGGACACAATACAGCTTTAGCTCGCAACACATGGCGGAGACGACTTAATGAGAATTTTGAAGAGTCAAAGTATTTTGGGTCTGGATGAAAGGTAACAATGGTTCCGGTGTTCCGTTTACCTACGGTATCAATTACTTCCAAGTCAGAGGTTTTTTCTCCATCAGCAAAGGTGATTCGGTGTAATTTAGCGTCTCGCTTAATCAACACTTCCAGCTGAGTGGACAACGCATTAACAACCGACACCCCGACTCCGTGAAGCCCACCGGAAAAGGCATAATTATCATTAGAAAACTTACCTCCCGCATGTAAACGAGTGAGAATCAACTCTACGCCAGGAACTCCTTCTTCTGAATGTATATCAACAGGCATCCCACGCCCATCATCAGACACTGATAACGAACCATCGGCATAAAGAACCACATCTATTTTAGTAGAGTGCCCAGCCAAAGCTTCATCAACACTGTTATCGATAACCTCTTGGGCAAGATGATTAGGCCGGGTGGTATCGGTATACATGCCAGGGCGCTTACGCACCGGATCAAGGCCACTTAATACTTCGATGGAGTCTGCGTTGTAATTGTTATCTGTCATAAGCTTTGGAAAAGGAACCCTGTTGCTCTAAATTAAATTATGCGTAGTGTTAGAGGTATAAACAGGTCTAGCTTATCGAATTACACTGAAAAGGCAACAAAGAAGCGGTAGTAATTTATTTAAACTACTACCGAAAACAAACAGAGGGGAAAATTAGTTACCTAAGTGGCTCTTCATGATTGCATTTACATCAATTTTACCTAAACCTTCATTAAATGCTTTTGATATTTTTTCACCTCTAGAGCCTTTCTTAAAACAAATATAAAGTTGTTTATCTTCAAGAAGGTGGCTATTGAATTGAATGGTTGATGCCACACTTTTCAGTTTTGCATCGGATGATAATAAAAAACTCAATACGTTCTTATCAATCACGGCTAAATCTGAACGACCAGACGCTAATTTTAAAAGATTTTTAATATCATCACTAGCCGCACTTACTTTCAACTGGCCTTTGGCTACCATACTGTCAAACGCGGCCGTATTAACATAACCACTAACAACACCTACTCGGTACTTTTTAAGATCATTAAGGTCATTCCATGTGATAGAGTTCGATTTTAATTCAGCAAACCCCAAAGGTCCTGAGCCCATAGGGTTAGACAGAATGAACTCATTTTTTAGCTCTTCAGAAAAATATTCTGGAAAATAACCATCATAACCCGCATCTTCTTTGGCTAAGTAAACAGCTCTTTTCCAAGGATAAAACTCAACAACAAGCTCATGCCCTGCAGCGGCAAAAGCCGCTTTAGCGACGGCAACACTAGCCCCTTTTTCTTTAAGCGATTCATTAGTATAAGGCGGCCAATCCAGAGAGGTTAGTTTAACGATCTCAGCATAACTAACACTTGAAAAAACAAATAAAAGAATAGCCACTAACACACTCTTATTAATCATATTAGGTACTCCAAGGCAGCGGTAAAGAAATATCGGTTAGGTTCCCCTCCCATAAAGCTAGCAGAGAGATTGATTTTCTTCCTCTACAAATTGCAAGAATCAAACTATTGGCTATATTGAATCTTATGAATTAATTACTTTTGCGTACATATTCGTAAAGATTTACTGACGCAGGTCGATGAAAAGACTAGTACGCTTCATCAACCAGGCGAACTGAAGGAAATTCTAGATAAGTAGAGCCACAAGGATTGGAAACAAAGGTGAGAGCAACATACCTCACCTCAGCATGGATAAAATAATCATAAAACAGATAGAGGTTCATCTGTGAAAAATTCGCTTAGTTTTAGATTCAACTTGTTAACCAGTTTACTGGTTATTGTATTACTCGCTCTTTTTGGCGCTTATAACCAGTCAGAAACAGGCTCAGCACTGCGTGCTTCTTTAGACACACAAACCGATGCTGTGATGGGGCGTTTAACACAAAGCTTGCCTGCCACACTCTGGAATTTTGAAACAGATCAAATGATCAGCATTGTTGAATCTGAAGTAAGCGCCAGTGAAATAAAAGGCGTTTTTGTTTTTGATAACAAAAAGCTAGTACTCGGAAGAATGACTGATGATTTGGGTGAAGTCGCAGACTCTGTTTTACCTGATGACTTGGGAATAGTGAAAGAACTCCCTCTAAAGTTTGATGATGGTGGTGTACTCAATAAAGTGGGTCGAGTGATTCTTCTGGTTGACGATAGCGCTATCAAAGACCTACTCGATAAAGCGTTAATGCGCACCTTGGCTCAGGTCATTATCATGGTTATATTACTGGTAGCGACCATTACAATACTTCTTAAGCAAATTGTCATTCGCCCTCTAGATGAAGTAAGTGCTGCACTTAGCGATATATCTCAAGGAGAAGGTGATCTTACTCGTCGCCTAACAGCCAAAAAACAAGATGAAATTGGCGCCGTATCAAATCATTTTAATAGTTTTGTAGATAAAATTCAGGTTCTTGTTCAGCAAGTTGTAGGCTCAATGACCAATATGTCTGAGCTTATTCAAGAACTGGTAGAGGTTGCACAGAAAACCAGTCAAGGTGTTCAAACACAAAGCACTGAAACTGAACAAGTAGCAACCGCCATTAATGAAATGAGTGCAACAGCTCATGAAGTATCTAAGAATGCAGCGGAGGCCGCTGAGGCCGCTCAAAATGCTGATGAAGAGGCCTCAACAGCAAAATCAGTGGTTGCAGATACCATTAAGGCCATTGGCCACTTGGCAAGCGAGATAGATAACGGTGCAAGGGTAATCAATGACCTTGAAAATGATGTAGGCAATATCACCTCAATGGTCGGGGTTATTCAAGGCATTGCTGAACAAACCAATTTACTGGCACTTAATGCGGCCATTGAAGCAGCTCGCGCAGGTGAACAAGGCCGCGGGTTTGCAGTAGTTGCAGATGAAGTTCGTTCACTCGCCAGTAAGACCCAATCAACCACTGAAGAGATTCAAGAAATGATTGGTCGACTGCAAACCGGCGCACGAAGTGCTGTAACGGTTATGGAGAGCAGTAAGGAAAACGGCGAAAGCACTGTTAAAGAAGTTAATAAAACAGATAAATCTCTGGCAGATATTGTTTCGGCAGTGTCAACCATCAATGATATGAATACTCAAATAGCCAGCGCATCTGAAGAACAAACAGCGGTTAGTGAAGAAATAAGCCGAAGTGTCACACGAATAGCCGATGTTGCTGATGAAACTGCTACAGGCGCTATAAACACAGAAAACTCTTGTGCTCGCTTGGACGAACTGGCTCAACAGATAAGAGAACAATTAGGTCAATTCAAGATTTAGTACTTAACCCTACCTTCCTTAATCGCAGTCCTGTCAGTTAACTTGATAGGACTGTAGCCACACCTAGTTTTACAACAATCATTATAGAATAAGAAGGAAATGACATGTTACGACTCATTCTAATATTTATTTTCACTCTATCTAGCACGCTTAACGCGGCTGAAAAAATTACTTTAGCCAATGGCGAGTGGGCACCCTATTTATCTAAAGACCTTAAACATTATGGCTATATGTCTCATATTGTGTCTGAAGCATTCGCAGCAGAAGGCATTGAGGTAGAGTATGTGTTTTTACCCTGGAAGCGTGGATTTGAAGATGCTAAAGAAGGTAAGTTCCAAGGTTCACTCATATGGGGTTACAACGATGATAGAGCTAAAGATTTTATTTACTCAGACACGGTAGCGGAACTAGGAACGTCTCTTTTTTACAACAAGAGCAAGCCTATTGAGTGGAATGAAGCCACTGATCTAAAAAAATACAGAATGGGCGGAGTTATTGGTTATGCATACGGTATTGAGGAGCTAGAAAAGCAAGGTGTTCTTAAAATTGAGCGCATAGGTAAAGATGTAGGAAATTATAAAAAACTGGCTGCAGGCCGTTTGGATATCGTTCTTGAAGATACCGAAGTGGGTCACGAAAGCATTAATAAATTGGGCATGGCAGATAAACTTGCAGCACACCCCAAAACGCTTAAGTCACGCAAGTACTCAGTCATTATTTCAAAGAAAGCACCCAACGCTCAAGCTTTGGTAGATGCTTTTAACCGAGGTCTTAAAAAACTAGTTGATGATGGCCGTTACCAGAAGTATTTAGAAGCTTCTCGTCGTGGTGAGTATAAGTAAGCACAATCAGCATAATATCATCGCAGCCAAGAGCAGCTCCTACAAAGGCAATATAGTAAAACCAAACACTTGTAGGAGCGCCTCTTTGGCGCGATAAATACCCCTATATTGAACATGTTCCCAGTTCACATCTCTATTTTTAATTCTGCTTTAGTATTTCCTGTGGCTCAATTTCACTATTTTCTGGTAAGAATTCATCTGGAATCATACGAATAATTTCCGGTTTGGCATTTAACTCCGTTGACTGCCCCTCTACAAAGTTTAAATAGTTTACAGTAAAGTTCAGCCCTGTAATATCAGCATCACTTACAGTAATCAAAGTAGGAGCACCAACAACAGGATAGTCTCCTTGCGCCTCACCATAGTCACTTACAATGCCATCTTGATCCATATTTGTGCTTGCAAAAACGTAGTAATCACCAATGGGTATATCATTGAATGAGTAAGTATAGGTTCCTTGATTTTCAACGGCGGTCTGGAAATCAAAAATCTCTATAAGGACATCGTCCTCCTCCTGATTTACCGCATCTTCTGCAGCCTCTTGTACCGATCGTTCAATTAGACCCACAAACAAAGTACCCACTGTTGCCACTTTACTGGGGTCAGGAACAGTCATTAGAACAGAGATGGTTTTACTTGGTTGTGCCCCACTGTTTTTTTCATAATCAATCGTTATCGTACCTAAATGAGTTGAATTGAGAGGCAACCCCGTACGATCAATTGTTACTAAATAAGAGCCTAGTTTATTGCCATCAACACTTTGTTCTGTCACTGTTAACCATGTAGCATCCGCCATATTGCTATTATCAACATCACTAACACTGGTTATTTCAATGGTTCCAGTACTCCCCCCTTTTGTCATTGATATTGTAGTTGAGGTACTCAAGCCATCAAAGCTGATACTCGGAGGATTGATAGATAAAAAAGCAGGAATAGGAATGCCAGCTGCGGCCATCGCTTTAGAGGCGTTTATCAAACCATACCCAAAAGAATCATCTCTGCCTGCAGCACCGAGATCATCTGTTAACTGCCCCAATTCCAGTTTAGACTTAAAGGTTGAGGCATTTAACCCCCCATCGACTGACTTCATAAGCGCGGCTACACCAGCCACATGAGGAGCGGCCATTGATGTTCCCTCAAACCAAGCATAATCACTAGCATTAATAGTGCTGTATATACCGTCTACAAAAGGGTCTCCATCAATATTTTGCAACATATTGCCGCCAGGAGCACTAACGCTAATAGTACTGCCAAAATTTGAGTAAGGAGCCAGCTCTTTATCTTGGCCTACCGCACTAACAGAAATAACATTTGTAAAGGCTGCTGGATAAAACAAAGAGGATGAGTTTTCATTACCTGCTGCCGCAATAATAATAACGCCTTCGGCCTCTGCGGCATTTACAGCTGATTCCAGCGAGTTTGAGAAACCAGCTCCTCCCAAAGAAAGATTGATTATATCAGCCGCTTGATTCGGGAGGCTTCCACTTCCATTTGCCAGCTTGGCCGCATACAAAATAGCTTGTGCAATATCGGCATCATTACCTGACCCATCTATACCCAATACCCTCAACGGCATTACCTTAGCATTGAAGGCAACACCAACCCCCCCAGCAGCATTTCCTTCTACTGCAGCAACTGTACCTGCCACATGCGAACCGTGAAAATTCCCACCTACATCTTCGGGGTTAGGGTCATAACCATCACCATCTCCAGCAATAGAAATATTAGAAACAAAGTCATATCCACCAGAAATATTTGCAGCTAAATCAGTATGCAATGATGCAATGCCTGTATCAATCACTGCAACTGTAATACCATCACCTTTTGCAACCTCCCATGCTTCGGGCAAATTTATTTGAGAGTAATGCCATTGCTTTGAATAATCAGGATCAGTCGGAGTCAGAAATGCTTTTCTTACATAATTTGGCTCAGCCCATTCCACATCATCACGAGCCTTAAGTGACTCAATATACGTTAAGGTCTCCCATTTCTGTTGAATCTCATCAGGCCATGTCTGCACGTTCACTAACGATTGAGCCATTACTGAACGAGGCACAGATAAATCTATTTGCATTCTCATTCCATGCTTTGAGCTTCCACCAATGTGAGACAAGCCGTCAATCAACGCCAATTGGCCTTTTGCTCGATCATTAGCCTGGCTGTAAGTTAATGTAGACTTAGATGAAAGCGACTCAGTATCAGGCTCTTTTAATTTAACCAACACTTCACCTGGTACAAAATCAGCGGCCATAAGTAATGTTTGATTCGTTGTGGTCACTTCCTGGGAAACTGTTAACAAGTAGAGAGTAGGCCCTTGGTCTGCCCGTACCTCTATAAAGTAATCACCTGAGGCTGTAATAGTCATAGACTTGCTGTCTGGAGTAGAGGTAGTACTGTTAAGAAGAGTTCCAACACTATCGTATACCGCCATTGTCACATTTTGAGGACTTGCTAAACTGCTCGATTCAGCAGGAAAACTAACCAATGAAATAACCTGGTCTTTAAGTAGGGATACAGAATAGAAATCAGCTGGGTCGGCATCAAAAAAGAAGCGGTTATCTTGGTAAAAGCCAAAGCCAGAACTCACGTACCCCCCTGTTGCAGAAGGGTTGATAATAACTTGTGCAGTGCCAATTGAATTATTACTAACTAACAATACTTCACCAGACTCCATAGAGTCATCATCAGCCAAAGACCCTGTAGGTATCTGGATCGTTCCTGATACATTGAATACAGTAGGAGCAGGAACTACCTCAGGCTCCTCCGGCAAGGGATTCGCTATTGTATCAGGCGTACCCGACGAAGACCCGCCACCACCACAAGCTGACAAAATAACTGAAAACACAAACACAGAAAGTGTTACTCGTAAGAGTCGTGAAAATTGTGAATCTAAAAAAAATAACAACATAAGCATCCTGTTTTGAGTCGGCAGAACTTAGCGTAATCAGGTGATTAGGTCTATTCTAAACCAAATAACAAATTTAACTGTTCTATTTCTGTAAGTTTAGACCATCAACATTAAAGCAGTCCCTCATTATGCCTTACGACCTAAAATCTATTAGAGTTCCTCGCCTCTGGGGAGTTCCATTAAAAACGCTGGTTTCATTACTTGAAAATGGTTATTCCAGAAAACTCCTTGAAAGCCCTCTTATAAAAGAAGCTGGCGTCGATAAACTTAGAGCATTGGTTCTTGATGACGCCCCCGTGATGACGCCTAAATACGGCAAAGGTCGCTCTATGTCAGCGGCTAACGCTAAAGAAACGCTTAGTATTTTCAATTTCAGCCATCACCCTACTCTCGACAACCCTGGGTTTCGTTTTCAGAACGTATTCGATTTTGCAACCGCTTACCGCAACGGAACAACAAACCCAGTGGACGTTGCTAAGCACGTTATAAAGGCTATAAAAGCCTCTAATAACGGAAAAATACCCTTACGAGCCATTATAAATTCTAACGAGCAAGATATTCTCAAACAAGCTGAGGCCTCTAAAAAAAGAATTGAAGAAGGTAAAGCTTATAGTGTGCTAGACGGTGTACCTGTTGCAGTAAAAGATGAACTCGATATGGTGCCTTATGCAACCTCCGTAGGCACCGCTATTTTTGGAAAAGATAATTCAGCCTCCGAAGATGCCACTGTTGTGGCTCGCATCCGTGCAGCAGGCGGCTTATTAATCGGCAAGACCAATATGCATGAAATTGGTATTGGCGTAACAGGGGGGAACCCTCATCATGGTGTTTGCCGCAACCCTTACAACCCTCTTCACCACACAGGCGGTTCATCCAGCGGCTCAGCCTCTGCAGTAGCCGCCGGTCTCTGCCCTCTTTCTATTGGTGCTGATGGTGGTGGCTCAGTTCGTATACCCGCAGCCCTATGTGGAATATCCGGTTTAAAACCCACTTGGAGTAGAGTCAGTGAGTTTGGTGCGGCCCCCCTTTGCTGGAGTGTTGCTCATGTTGGACCTATAGGAGCCACCGTTGATGATGTGGCACTGGGTTACAGCTTAATGGCAGGACCAGACACTAAAGATGAGGTCTCACTTGAGCAACCCAATGTACATTTAAAAGATTATCTCAACGATGACCTTACAGGGCTTAGAGTGGGTATTTTCACCCCCTGGTTCAAGCATGCAGATAATGAAGTAACCGAGCATTGTACCCATGCTCTCAAAATACTTGAAAACCAAGGGGCAACACGACATGAAATTAATATTAAAAACCTTGATGCACAACGCATTGCTCATGCAGTAACCATTGCCAGTGAAATGTTAACGGCAATGAACGAAGAGTATGGCAAAGATACCAGTCGGTTTGCACTCGACACACGCATCAACCTGGCCATTGCATCAACATTTACCGCTACAGATTATGTAAAAGCACAGCAAGTAAGAGGTTTAGCGATTAAAGCCTTTATGGAAGCCTTTGAGGATGTTGACGTTATTATCACGCCCTCATCTGCGATTACGGCGCCAAAAATTAATGACAAAGCATTGCCCGCAGGCGAATCAAATTTATCTGCATTAACGGAAATTATGCGCTTTGCTACCGCAGGAAATCTAACAGGCTTACCCGCATTATCAGTGAATGCAGGTTACTCTGAAAAAGGACTACCCATTGGAGTTCAGCTAATGGGGCGACCATGGGAAGAGAGCACATTACTCCGCATGGGAAGGATTATTGATAAAGCCACAATAAAGAAAAAGCCTGAGGTTCACTTTCCTCTGTTCTAACTTTTTACTTTTTACTTTTTACTTTTTACTTTTTACTTTTTACTTTTTACTCTTATGCAATAAGGCATTAGTTGATATTACTGAACCTGAGTAAGCGACAATGCCTAATACTAACAATAGCGGCTGCACAAATAGAGCAAATTGAGGTACCGGGTCAGCCATCATCACTAGCACAGAAAAAAGTAAACCGGGTACCAAAACCAAAAATACCGTACCCGCAATCAAAAATACAATACGCTCCTTATGCTGAAGCATTTTCGGGTCTATCATCAATCCCATTATAAACTTAACAATAGCTAAGCCCCCCAGAATTGCAGCCGCCATTGATAAGTCATAGCTAGAGAGAATAGACTTCACGTCACTTTGCCATAGTTTAAAAATAGCGATAACAAAAAATGGTAATAGAATGAACATAATATCGGCATAGGTACCAAATAAAATACTTAACTGTTGTTCATCTTCTCCTGAAATAACACGTCTATTTTCAACATAGTCATTCATTGCTGAGTCAGTAGCCTCTGTATTCATGTTGTTACCTCTTCCTGTTGGGCAATATAATCTAAAGTCTCTTTCAGTGCGGTATCTGCTTTAAAAAATAGTTTTTCAATATGAGTCGATAACGCTCCACGCTCAATCGCATCTTCCAGTGCAGCAGCATTCAAGCATAATGATTCTGCAGCTATGCTCGCAGCAACCCCCTTAAGGGTGTGAGCTAAACGATGAGCCAACTCTGCATTTCCATCGTCATAAGCATCAATAATCTGTAATACAGACGCCTCCTGCTCCTCTTTAAAACGTATAAGCATACGGGTAAGCATTTCCTGGCTTCCACCCATTTGCTCTAAAGCAAGCGTAAGGTTTAAGGGATCAACTCTTGAAGCTGCCTCGCTCTTTGAAGACTGCGTCGATTCGATGTCTGAATCTGGCTCCGACTCTAATTCTTCGGGCAATATCCACTTCACCAACTTGCTATACAATACGTCTTGGGAAACAGGCTTACTTATGTAGTCATTCATGCCGGCATTCAAACATTTCTGTTTATCACCTTTCATTGCATTAGCGGTCATAGCAATGACCGGCATTGACTTTAAACCCAGCTGACTACGTATTCGTCGCGTAGCCTCAAATCCATCCATTATTGGCATTTGAACATCCATCAATACAGCAGAAACCAACCGAACATTAGTGTCGATGGATAGAAAATCAACAGCTTCTTGCCCATTTTGAACCAACTCAACATCAATATTAATTTGCTTCAAAAATTCCGTCGCAATTTCCTGGTTAAAAGGTGTATCTTCAACCAATAGTACACGTTGCCCAGACAATTTTTTGATTGATGTTTCAAGCTTACTCAAACTTTGTCTACTTGAGCGCTTTTGACCTGTGAAGCCTAAAATATCTTGCATAGAATCAAGTAACAAAGAAGGTGTAACCGGTTTTATCATAGGATAAAAATAGTAACTCTCTGATGTCTCGATCAGTGTTTCTTCATTAGAAAGCGCCATGACAATAATAGGCGTTTCTGCAAATACAGGTATATTCCGAATACCCACAGCAGCATCAATAGTACTCATTGCATTTAACTGTCGGTCAATAATAATCACATCATAAACAGGCTCTTTTACTTCATTTGTTAGCTTATCAATCAGGGTAAAGTCAGGCTGTATCCAGTCAGTTTTACACTGGAAAGATGATAAAATTTCAAGCATTGCATTCTGCCCTGCATCTTTATCATCTATTAACAGTACACGTAACTCTTTCAGCTCCTTCCCCGCATAAATATCTGCAGATACCTTATCTTTCTGAAGATCAAACCAAGCATTAAAAGAGAAGGTACTCCCCTCTAATTCTTTACTCTCCACCCATATTTCACCTTCCATCATCTCGACTAGCTGCTTACTGATACTTAGACCTAGCCCTGTGCCACCATACTGACGTGTTGTAGAGCCATCGGCCTGAGAAAATGGTTTAAATAGTTTTTGTTGTTGCAGTGCTGTAAGGCCAATTCCAGTATCACTTACAGAAAACTGTAATTGAACTTTATCTTCAAGAGATTGAACCTCAGTAATTCGAACAACAACCTCACCTTCTGCTGTAAATTTAATAGCATTATTTGTCAGATTCACCAATATCTGCTCAAGACGTAACGCATCTCCAATTAACCCAGCAGTCACGCCATGACTTGCATTCACCACTAATTCCAGATTTTTTTCAGCTGCACGATGAGACAGCATGGTTACCAAATCATTAATAACAGTATAAATATCAAACGGAACATGCTCTAAATCCAGTTTCCCTGCTTCAATTTTAGAAAAGTCGAGTATGTCATTAATAATTCCCAGTAACGATTTGGAGGAATTCTCAATTTTGTTTATATAATCACGCTGCTTGGTCGTAAGATCTGTTTTTTGAGCCAAAGCTGAAAAGCCAATAATCGCATTCATTGGGGTGCGTATTTCATGGCTCATATTAGCCAAAAATTCACTTTTCGCGGAAGTAGATGCCTGTGCCGCTTCACGCTCACGCTCCGCCCTTTCTCTCTCTATTCGCTCAGTTATATCGATAAGGGAACCTTCTAAGTACAAAGGTTGCCCCTTTTCATTACTAACCAAACGCGCAGAACTACTTCCCCAAAACATAGAACCATCACTTCTTTTGTACTGTGATTCAAACGCAGTGACTCTTCCTGACAGCAGGAGCTTAGACTCAAATCGCTCTCTATCACCTTTATCAACACAGCAATCAACGGCAATGTCCTCAACAGCTAGAATAATATCGTTAGCCGATTCGTAACCAAAAAGATGGGCCAAAGCAGGGTTTGCGCTCATAAAACGACCTTCTAAAGTGCATTGAAAAATACCTTCAGACGCATTTTCATAAAGTGTTTGAAACTTATTCAGGTGTGCAAGAGCTAGTTCATTTGCATCAACCGCCTGTTTTTGGGCCACCAAGGCTTTTTTACGTGCGAATTCTGTTTGTCGCTTTTGTGTGTTAATACGGTCAGCTAGTGCAAGTGAGAGCAGAAGTACATTTGTGAACGCACCAAACTGAATACCATTGCTGGTGAAGTAATTATGAGGAATAACACCAAACAAATAGAGCAGAGCAGCTAGTACACCGCCCATATAACCAATCCAGGCAAAAGTGTAATATCGAGCAGCTCTATGCCCTCTGCGCCACAGTACAATTCCAATAATACTTAATACAAAAGCATAGAAAATAGTGACTCGAGTTGATAGCTGGATGCTGAAGTTGTAGTCTGTCATTAATGAAATAATCGCTAACCAAAGCGAAGCAATAACACAAAATTTAATCAATGCATCCATCATTGGAGCACGATTTTTTGTCTGCAAGAATGCTCTTGAGAAAAGCATTAAAAATGCCCAAGTTAAATTAAGTGCAAGCGGAATAATGGTATTATTCCAGGCAAGGTCTTTCCAACTAACATACTGCCATATAAGGCCACCGATCGCGCACTGGCCAACCAAAAATGCACTAATAGCTAAAACATAGTAAAGATATGCAATGTCTTTTATTGATATAAACACAAACAAATTATAAAGCAGCATTATCACCATAATGCCAAAAAAAACGCCCTGCTGTAGTCGCTCTTGAGAAATGTGGTTAGTAAGGCCTTTCGATGACCATAAGTTAAGACCTAATTGTTTAGAGCTATCACTTTCGACTCGAATAAACAGTGATCTACTCTCACCCGGTAGTAGCCGTACATTAAAAACAGCACGAGGAAAAGAAAAAGGGTTATTCTCGAATACTCTAGAATCCCCCCTTTCACTTTTAGTATAAGAACCATCACTAGACACCGAATATACATCAATCTTATCTAGCAGGGGGTACTCAAACTCCAACCACCAGTCTTTCGGTAAAGTAGATAAACGAGTGTGATATTTCGCATTAAACTTAATCCAGTAAACCGCCCGATCAAAACCGAAGTTTGCACGAGGCTTGTCAATTTTAAAAAAATGCTCTTCACCCGCACCATTAATTAACTCTTCAACCGTATACCTGCCTTCTTCGTCTTTCAGGTATAAAACATCAGAGCCAAGTTGCTGTAATTGAGTATTAAACTGGAGTTTTATCGTTGATGAGGCATAGGTATACGAGGACCCTATTGAGCCCAACAATATAACCAGAATTGATAGTAATATGTATAAACTGGAGGAAAATTGCTTCTGACAACACCTCACAAACCGCGTGAACAACGCGTAGACCCCTTATTTTCTTGTTGTATTGCAAACAAGTATAGACAAGGCGTCAGATTGTGAAGTTGGAATAGTGTAAAAATAACACTCTAGAACGATTCTTAACGGTTTGTTACGTGAACGAAGTGTAGAGGTTCAGTCGCTATTAACCTGAGGTTATTTTTTGATTTGATGCACCACAGAATATTTTATGGCTTTCTTCTTTCTGCAGAGCCCTAACTTTCTTTATGCATGACATATAAGTGTCAGCCTTCTCAATATGCGCAAACTCTCCTTCAACTTTCACAAAATACACTTTTTTGTATTTGCTCCTACTTCCTCCTGACCAAGGGGAAATTTGCTTATCTGAATTAACACATTGGTAATTAACCTGAAAGTTCTGCCCACTCTTTTTGTTAAATCGATGGTTAAACTCTCTCCAACCGAAACTCAGCCCTAGTCGTTTTTCTTCATTGCACTTTTCAAGCGTAGTCACTTTAGCACTATTAAAAAAAACGACTTGGCTCATAGTTGTCCCAGACCGAACAACTTTTGCAATCATCATTACATTCTGCTCAGCGGCTTGTAATGCACCACTACAACATAACAATACCAATAAAACCCACCCTGGAAATTTTAAATCCATTTACCACTCCGCTTATTAATCACTACTATAGAAATGTAAACTGCCAGGATGCTAACAGCCAACCAGTAAAAAGCTAGTATATAAATTAACTCCCCGACCGACAGTTCACTTCACCGCTAATAAAAGCGCTTGCTCTGCAAGTTCATCAAGCGTCATACCTCCGCGCTCATCAAACCATGTAGTGGTCCAACTAAGTGCCCCGGTTAAAAAACGACGTAGAATAAAGGTATCACCGGATACAAGCCCCTCATCCTTTGCCTGATTAAGAACATCTAGCCAGAGTTTTTCGTAGATATCTCTGAGCGATAATATATGAACCTGACTTTCTTCAGTTAAACTACGCCACTCATAAACCAGAACGGTCATCGCTTCACCAGTAAAACCAGTAATAGAAGTTAACTCGCACTTGATAAGCTCAAGTAATTTTTCCTTCGTTGTATCAGACCGTTCCAGCGCTCGAACCATACGAGCAGTGTTATAACGAATAGCCTCTTCCATCACAGCTTTGAGTATTTCTTCTTTGGTTTTGAAGTGGTGAAAAATACTTCCTGACTGAATACCAACTTCAGTAGCCAGATCTCGTACAGTGGTACGCTCATAACCCTTCTTTTTAAAAAGGTGGGCCGCTTTAACCAATAAACGCCCACGCGCACTCTCAGGGTTAGTTACATAACCTTCTTCTACCAATACTTCCAACTCAGACTTCAAGCTATTTCATCCTTATAAAAACTAAATATCAACAATTCAGACTATTCTACATTCTGTACAAGGTTATCCGAAGTCGCTTTTCAAAATTTACTAAACTCGCTAGTGCTCAAACAAACGCAAATTTTGAAAAGCGACTTCGGATAACCCTCTAGATCATACTAACGATAATGAGCAATTTTTACAAACCAAGCGCTTGCTTGGTTTGTTTTTCTAAGGTATCGTACCAACTATAAAATACAACAATGAAATAAAATCATACTAGCGGAAAAATACCCTATGAACGCTAACACAAAAAAAATTCGTATCGGTTGTGCATCTGCTTTTTGGGGTGATACAGAAACAGCTGCAGCTCAACTGGTTGCTAAAGGTAACATCGATTATCTGGTATTTGACTACCTGGCTGAGATTACCATGTCAATCATGGCAGGTCAGAAGATGAAAGACCCCAATGCGGGTTATGCCACTGACTTTGTCAAAACAGTAATGACCCCCTTACTTGCAGAGATAAAAAACAAAGGTATTAAGGTTATCAGTAATGCTGGCGGCGTAAACCCTGAAGCTTGCCGCAATGCCCTACAACAAGCCGCAGACAATGCTGGAATTGAGCTTAAAATAGCCGTAGTTACCGGCGACAACATCCTTCCAAATAAAAATAATTACACTAAAGACGGCATTACAGAAATAAATACAGGGGCACCTATTCCCCCTATGTTCGTCAGCATGAATGCCTATCTTGGAGCCCCTGGAGTGGTTGCAGCTCTTGAAGAAAGCGCTGACATTATTATTACCGGTAGAGTGGTCGATAGCGCAGTAGTTCTAGGTGCATTGATTCATGAGTTTAAATGGTCAATGGATGATTACAATAAGCTAGCTCAAGGTAGTCTGGCAGGCCATATTATCGAATGCGGAGCACAGTGTACCGGTGGAAACTTTACTGACTGGCAGGAGGTCGCCAATGGCTACGATGATATGGGTTTCCCCATTGTAGAAGTTGAAGCCAATGGTGATTTTATTGTAACTAAGCCCGAAAACACTGGGGGTATGGTTAGCTGCGCAACAGTAGGCGAACAATTAGTTTATGAAATTGGTGATCCAAGAGCTTATTTCTTACCCGATGTTATTTGTAATTTCACTCAAGTAAAGCTTGAACAATTAGAAAACGATATTGTTAAAGTAACCGGTGCAAGCGGTCACCCTCCCACAGACCAGTACAAAGTATCAGCCACTTACCCTGACGGATTCAAATGCAGCGTATCCTTTTTAATTGGCGGAATACAGGCCGGCGCTAAAGGCCAAGCGGTTGCAGA
>Ga0209707_1001053_pt1 | contig 15955 bp, 27 predicted proteins | sample EN4Hudsemesocosm_FD_184630 | JGI IMG/M metagenome (GOLD analysis project Ga0209707, IMG submission 184630) | Methane-oxidizing microbial communities from mesocosms in the Hudson Canyon - EN4B Hudson Canyon (SPAdes) (version 2) | ecosystem: Environmental > Aquatic > Marine > Cold seeps | place... | reverse complement strand
GGCAAAAAAAAAGGGTAAGATTTACATCTTACCCTTTTATATAAAGAAACGAAAACTAAACGTCAGCTTGTTGTTTTCTTATTCGTAAACTTAACTCTTTTAATTGTTCTTCATCAACAATACTTGGCGCTTTTGTTAATAAACATTGTGCTTTTTGTGTTTTAGGAAAAGCAATTACTTCACGAATTGAATCAGTTCCTGCTAATAACATAATCATTCTATCAAGTCCCATTGCAAAACCACCATGAGGAGGCGCACCAAATTGAAGTGCATCTAATAAGAAACCAAATTTCTCTTGTGCTTCTTCTTCAGAAATTCCTAAGAGTCTAAAAATTTCAGATTGTATATCTTCTTTATGAATTCTAATACTTCCACCACCAAGCTCAGTACCATTTAAAACAATATCATAAGCAATAGATTCAATATCTTCTAAATTCTCTTTACCTAAGTCTTTAGGCATTGTAAATGGATGATGTAATGCTTTTACTTTTCCATCTTCAACTTCGAACATAGGAAAATCAACAACCCATAAAAACTCATAAGAGTCTTTTGGAATAATGTCCATAGTTTCAGCAAGGTAAATTCTAAATCTACCCATATAATCACAAACAGTTTTTTTATCTCCTGCTCCAAAGAATACAGCATCTCCAACTTCTAGACCAGTTACTTCAATGATTTCTTTTAAATCTTCTTCTGTGAAAAATTTAGTTAATGGACCTTTTAATCCATCTTCTTTCATTTGAAAATAGCCTAAACCTTTAGCTCCAAACTTTCTAACGTAATCTTCAAAACCTTTCATTTGTCTTTTAGAAAAAACGTTATCCCCATTTGGAACTCTTAGAGCTTTGATTCTGTTTGTTTTTTTATCTTTAGCAATTGCACTAAAAATTTCATTTGTACTTCTACCAAAAATATCAATAACATCTACCATTTTAAGATCATATCTCATGTCTGGTTTGTCTGAACCATAAAACTCCATAGCATCACTGTATGTCATTCGAGGGAAATTTGTAGGTATTTTTTTACCAATATCTTTAAATACGTTTTGAATTACAGTTTCGGCTACTTTAAGAACATCTTCTTGATCACAAAATGACATTTCAACATCTATTTGTGTGAATTCTGGTTGTCTGTCTGCTCGTAAATCTTCATCTCTGAAACATTTAGCAATTTGAAAATATTTATCAAACCCTGAAACCATTAATAGCTGTTTAAAAAGCTGAGGAGATTGAGGAAGAGCATAAAATTCTCCTCCATGTACACGACTTGGTACTAAATAATCTCTTGCACCTTCAGGTGTAGATTTTGTCAATATAGGTGTTTCAACATCTAAGAAATCCAATTCATCTAAAGTATTTCTAATAGAATTAGTCACTTTACTTCTCAGTTTAAAAATATCAAATGATTTTTTTGTTCTAAGCTCTAAGAACCTGTTTCTTAATTTGATCTCTTCATTTACTTTTTCATCATTTAAATCAAAAGGCATAGGTTTAGATCTGTTTTCAATCACAAGTTCATCAACAACAATTTCAACTTTACCTGTAATCAATTTAGGATTTTCAAGTCCTTCACCTCTAGCTCTTACTTTTCCAGTAGCTATTAGAACAAACTCATCTCTAACTGAATCTGCAACTTGCCAAGCTTCTTTATTATCAGCTGGGTCACAAACTAATTGTACCAAACCACCTTTATCTCTTAAGTCAATGAATATTAATCCACCATGGTCTCGTCGGCTGTTTACCCAACCAGCAACTTTTACTGTTTCACCAATATTATCTTCTGTAACGTTTGTACAATAATGCGTTCTCAATTTTAACTCCATCATTTGGCATATCAAAACAGTATAATATTTTGACTAAGCCGTTAAATTATTCGCGATTATAGCTAATATTTACTTTAAGAGGAATTATCTTATTTTTTTAAAACCATGTCTCGTATTTTTATATAACATCACATCATATGCCACTTGATTGTTTTTAATTTTTGAAGGAAAAAATTTACTCTCATCTTTACTGTATAAAAAATCCGTTCCAATTAAAGTAGAATAATTAACCCAATTGTATGCAATATCAGCATCAAGTAGAAAAAGAGTCTCTTGAAGCTTTAAATCTGTTTTTGAAATGGAATTAGCTATTACAAAATTCTTTCTATCAGGATACTGGGTCAAAGATACTACCAAGGGAGTATAATTTAATTGAGTTGATAATATTTTATAAGGCCTTGTACCATGAGCACGTAATTGTGAGAGAATGATTGAGCTTTTGATAATAGAAGTATTTAAAAACAGTGAACTGTTATTTAGAGCTCTATTTGTTACAATTTTTTTAAAAACATTACTCTTTTTTTCTATTTTAGTGCTGACTTTTACTATTTGCTTGGATTGACGTATATAGTCTTTAAGTTTTTCACCCAACTTTGAATCAGAATAAAATATTGAATTCTTTTTATTGGAAAGTTTTAAGAGTTTGTCAATTTGCGCTTTATAATCAAGTCCCCCATAAATGACATTGTCTCTGAGCAAATCAGTCTCTTTTTTATTGACCAAAGGTAAGTATAATTTCAGTCCATCTATATTTGCTTTTTCAAACAATGTAGGCAGAGCTTCTTTAGTATAAAGTACCAATATATTATCAAACTTTTTTTCTTGAACTTTAAGAAAGGTAGTTGTTATATCTGACTCATTTTGAGTTAAACTATCAAATACTTCAAATTGAAATTTAATGTTATTATGTAACAGATAAGCCAGAGTAGTGTTTATGGAATCTTTTGCGTACTTGCCTACTACTTTAGAGGGAAATACCAAAGCAATACGATATGAATCTTTGTCAACCTTAAATTCTGCACTATTGTTTTGTTCAATAAGAACTTGCTCATAGTTTACATTTTCTTCTTTTTTTAATGATGCAACAGGATTGTTGCTTTGTTGAAATATCGTTTGAGTTTCTTTTTTAACAACTCTATTTTGATTGTTTACAACTTGAACATTGTTTTGATTATTCGAACACCCCGTTATTATAAATAACAATAGAACAATAAAATAGTATTTTTTCAAAATGACTCCATAATTGATTTAATTTTTAACATATCGTGAAAAGCTTCTTTTTTTGACGATGGATTTCTAAGCAGGTAACTTGGATTAAAAGTAGGTATTAAATCCATACCATTATATTTGACAACTTTCCCTCTTACTTGTGAAAAGTCACTTAAGTCAGACGAAATGTACTTATATGCTAAATCACCCAAGGCAACTATAAGTCTTGGTTTTATTAACTCTATTTGTTTTTCCAAATAAGGTTTACAAATATTTACTTCATTTATATTAATAATTTTATTATTTGAAGGTGCACATTTTGTCACACTGGTAATGTAAAATTCATCCACACTAAGTCCCAAAACATTTTCAATCATTTTAGTCAACAATTGTCCTGCTTTTCCCACATAAAATCTTCCAAGTTCATCTTCTATACTTGCAATGCTTGGCGTTATAAACATCACTTTTGCCTTTAAATTACCTTGACCAAAAACTACCTTTTGTCTTGATTTTGATAAATCACATAAATTACAATTAATTGCTAAAGATTTGAGGGCATTGTAGTTATTTGGCATTTCGACTTGGGATTGATTGATTTCTTTTAAATCTACGGGTTGTATATATTTATATCCCATACTGCTGATTAAGTTTAAGTGGTTTAATAATTGCGATTTTGCTCTTTTTGTCATGAGAAGTATTGTACAAAAAAAGAGCTTTTATTCCAATGTATCCTCATTTATATCTTCACATAGAAGCAGAGCTTCATGAGCAGTATTCTAACTTATTGAGTCTATATAACAGTATTGTCATCAAGGATGATTTTATTTCGCCCTGTATGTTTAGCTTTATACAGTAATTTATCCGCAAAATTGATAGTTTCGTCATACGAATCATAGTTTTGACGTAAGGAAACACCTGCACAAAATTTAAGTTTTATTTTTATGTCATTAAAAACAAAATTGTTCTTTTCAATTAACTTTTTTATTCGTTTCACATATTTAAGAACATCTTTTTCTTCATCGTAACGAATAAGGGCTACAAATTCTTCTCCACCATAGCGAATAACTTTGTCTTCATCTCTGGTTAACATCTTTAATATTTGTCCAAATGTCTTAAGTACAAAATCTCCACAATCATGTCCATAACTGTCATTAATTTTTTTGAAATGGTCAATATCCAAGAATATCACCGCATAAGAGGAGCCAAATATTTCGTATTTTTTTTCAAATTTTTTAATCTCAATTTCATAGGCTCGTCTGTTTAAAAGTCCCGTTAAATAATCAATGTGTTTTTGTTCTTTTTCATTTTCCAAGTCACTTTGAAGTTTTTGTATGGTTTCATGTAGATTGTTAAAGTCATCTTGTCTTTGTTTAAGTTCATTTTGGTTTTTTTCAAGAGTGCTTTCTAAGTTATAAACCGTATCTATGAGTTTACTTTGTAACAAACCAATTTCCCTGTTTGTATGTTTGGATAGGCTTAGCTTTTCAATTTCACTTTTAATACCCGTTACTTCAACCATAGAGTCACCACTTTGAATAATAGATTTTTCAAAATATTTACCCATGAGAGTGGTAAGTTTTACGATATCACTTGCTTTTTCTCTAACAACTAATCTGTCCAAATCAATTCGTTCATGTGACAGTGTTCTTAAATCTTTAGCAGTATTTCTATTTAAAATCAATTTGGGATCATCGATGAGTTTTTGAGTCAGACTTTCTATTTTTTCTTCTATTTCATAGTTAATAGAAGGTTGTAATAACTCTTCAAGAACAAAAACAAATTCTCTTAGCTCATCCAATGATATTCTGTTTAATAAAATTTCAGACAACTCAGAATAGGTATTGCAGTTATTTTCAAGGGCAAGCTTTTTTTCACTGTAGTCCAAAGATTTTATGGTATTTTGAAGTACTTCCAAATCTGGAAAATCCAAGTCTTTTTTTAATGCTTGTGAATAAAACTCTTTTGAGTAATTTTTGGGCGTAGCATTAATATCTTGTTCATTGAGTGAAATAAGTGTGGTTTTTGCAATAGCAGCTAATTTTGTTTTCATTATTATTCTTAAATGTTAATTTATTATTGAGAATCATTTTAACACTAAGTGTGTTAAATTTAAATGAATTATAAGAAAAGAGGAACATTTTTGTTATTAAGAGTAAAATATCTCAAGAATTAAATTTAATTCTTGAGTTATTTTAAATATACTATTTATATCGGTGAGTAATTCTACCCTTATCTAAAGAATAAGGAGTAATTTCTACTTTAACCTTATCATTTGGAAGAATTTTAATGTAGTGCATTCTCATTTTACCTGAGATATGACACAAAACTGGGTGTCCATTATCTAACTCAACTTTAAACATAGCATTTGGTAATGCTTCAGTTACTTTACCGTCAATTACTATTACATCATCTTTTGACACATTTTCTCCTATATTGCTTTACTTTTATTTACTTTGAATATATTAAAAAATCAAAACTAAATTTGACTTAATATTTCAGCCTTACCGTTTACAACAGCAACTGTATGTTCATAGTGACTCGCTCTCAAACCATCTTGTGAAACAACAGACCAATCATCGTCTAATATAACAGGTTCTCTGTCTTTTTGACATATCATAGGTTCTAAGCAAAATACCATTCCATTTTTAATCTTTGGTCCAGATTTTGCATTACCATTTTCCAAATAATTTGGAATTTCAGGTTCGCAATGTGGTTTTCGCCCAATTCCATGTCCACAAAATCGAATTAAAGGTTGATAACCACGATCAACTATAAACTTTTCAATTGCCTGAGATAACTCTTTAAACCTCATACCTTCTTTAATAATACTAATAGCATAATATAAAGCATCTTTAGAGCAAGCAATTAAATCTTCATCTTCTTTACTTACTTTACCAATAGGCATTGTAATTGCAGCATCACCATACCATCCATCAACTTCCGAACCAATATCAATTCCAAGGATATCACCCTCTTTTAATACTGTTTCATCTGGAATACCATGAATAATAATTTCATTTAAGGAAGTACACACTGCATTTGGGAAGCCATATAAACCTTTAAAAGATGGTCTGGCACCAAGCGATACCAGATAATCATCCCCTAATTTATCCACTTCTAAAAGTGTCATACCAGGTTTAACATTGTTACGTAAATAATCCAAAGTCTTCCCGACGATTAAAGAAGCATCGCGAAGCTTTTGGATTTCATTTGGTTTTCTAAGTGCTATTGCCATAACAGCTTACAGTCCAACTGCACTTAGAGTTTCGTACTTATTCATATATTGTTGAGCTTCAATTTTTCTCATTGTATCAATTGCTACTTGAACTACGATTAGAACCGCAACTCCACCAAAATAGAATGGTACTCCCATTGCTTGTACTAAAAGCAAAGGAACAGTAGAAACTAAACCAAGATACATAGAACCCCAAAAAGTCAATCGTCCAGCAACCTCATTTAGAAAACTTGACGTACTCTCACCAGGTCTAACACCTGGAATGAATCCACCTTGTTTTTTAAGGTTTTCAGAAATATCTTTAGCATTAAATGTAATTGAAGCATAAAAATATGCAAAAAACACTACAAATAAAAACATTAATAGGTTAAAAGTATAACTACCTGGGCTTAAGTAATCTGAGATAGCTAACAGAGCTGGGTTTGTTGAACCTTGCAAAATAGTAGCAGGGAACATCAAAATAGCACTGGCAAAAATCGCAGGAATAACACCTGATAAATTTACTTTAATAGGAATATAGTTCATAACTCTTTTTTTCTGATTTTGCATCATCACTTTTCGAGAATATGAAACTGGTACTCTTCTTTCACCTAATTCAACATAAATAATACAACCAACAGTTGCAAGTACAATAACTAAGATACCAACCACCGCTAGGAAGTTCATTTGTCCATTGTTAACCAAATCAATTGTACCACCAATAGCACTTGGAATTGCAGAAACAATACCAGCGAAGATGATTAAAGAAATACCGTTACCAATACCTCTTTGAGTGATTTGCTCACCAATCCACATCAACATCATAGTTCCAGCTAACATAGAAATAGCAGAAACGATTACAAATGTATCCATATCTATTGAAATTGCACTAGCTCCTGTAGCTCCTGTTAAAGAATTAAGACCCATTGATACACCAGCAGCTTGTATAATAGTAATTACAATTGTTGCGTATCTGATAATTTGCATATATTTTTGCATACCATCACGTTCTTTTTTCATTTTACCAAGGGCAGGGAAAGTTGCAGCTAAAAGCTCCATAATAATTGAAGCTGTAATATAAGGCATAATACCTAAAGAGATAATACTCAGTCTTTCAACAGCATTACCACTAAACATATTGACAAGCCCTAAAGCATTGTTAGAGTTAGAATCAAAAAATTCTTTTACTACGTCAATATTTACACCAGGAACTGGCACGTATGCCAGAATCCTGTATAAAAGAATGAAACCTAATGTAATAAGAATTTTATTTATTAGATCTTTGCTCATAACTAGTTACCAGTTGTTGTTACGTTTTCGTCTTTAATCTTAGATGCTAAATCTTTAGCACCTGTACCAATTAATTTCACTTTTGTAACAGATTTTGATAACTTGTATACTGATTTAATTGTTTCTAATGTAATTTCTTCCAAAGCTGCAACTTGTTTAACTTTTGCAACGTTGATTGAATAAGGTTTTTCAACTCTAGATGTGAATCCAATTTTTGGAAGTCTTCTATGAATTGGCTGTTGACCACCTTCAAAACCTCTTTTAATACTGTATCCAGATCTAGCTTTTTGACCTTTGTGACCACGAGTAGCTGTCTTACCCATTCCTGAACCAGAACCTCGACCTACTCTCTTAATTTCTCTAGTACTTCCAGCAGCTGGTGATAAATTATCTAATGCCATTTGCTATCCTTTAATTCTAGCTAAAGCTTCAACTGTAGCTTGTACTAGGTTATTTGCGTTATTTGAACCTAAAGATTTTGCAATAATATCTTTAACTCCAGCAAGCTCAAGAACTGGTCTAGCTGCACCACCGGCAATTAGTCCTGTACCCGCAGATGCTGGTTTAAGTAAAATTTTACTTGCATTATATTTATGTTCGATATCGTGTGCAATAGTTGAACCTTTAATGTTCACTTTAACTAAGCTTTTAAATGCGTCATCTAAAGCTTTTTTAATAGCATCAGGAACTTCTTTTGCTTTACCAGTACCAAAACCGATAGTACCTTGTTTATCACCAACAACAACTAAAGCAGTGAATCTAAATCTTCGACCACCTTTAACAACTTTAGTTACTCGTCCAATTTTTACGATTGCTTCTTCGTAATCTTCTCTATTAATAACTGCCATTGTTATACCTTAATTCCATTATCTCTAAGTGCGTCAGCAAAAGCTGCAACAACACCATGATATAAATAACCGTTTCTGTCAAAAACAACAGTAGTGATCTCTTTAGATTTAAGAGTAGCAGCAAACTCAGTAGCAATTTTAGTTGCACTTTCTTTGTTTGCGTTTAATCCTAATTTCTGACTACTAACTGAAGCTAGTGTAACACCTGTAACATCATCAATTGCTTGTGCAGATATGAATTTGTTTGACTTGAAAATAGATACTCTTGGAACTGCAACAGTTCCAGAAATATTTCCTCTAACTCTTCTCTTTCTTCTAATTCTAGAAGAAATCTTTTTCGCTAAATCTTTTGCTCTACTCATCATTCATACCTTACTTAGCAGTTTTTCCGGCTTTTCTAACGATTGTCTCGTCAGTATACTTCACACCTTTACCTTTGTACGGTTCTGGTTTTCTGTAGCCTCTAATAATTGCAGCAGTTTGACCAACTTGTTGTTTGTCAGCACCTTTAATGTGGATTAAGTTTTTATCAACAGAAATTTCTAGTCCCGCAGGGATTTCGTAATTAATAGGATGAGAATAACCTAATTGTAGTTCTAATACTTTACCTTTAACAGCAGCTCTATAACCAACACCGTTGATTTCTAAAGACTTAGCAAAACCAGTAGATAAACCAGTAATAGCATTATTTGTTAAAGCTCTGTATGTTCCCCAGAATGCAGAAGACTCTTTATCTTCTCCAATTCTTGTGAAAACTACATTTGAATCAACTACTTCAACTGTAACTCGTCCGTGAGTTTCAATAGTAGAAGATTTATTTCCTTTTTTAACAGTTACGATTGTACCTGCAACAGATACTTCAACTCCTGATGGAATCGCGATAGGTTTTTTTCCAATTCTTGACATTTTCTATTCCCCTACCAAACTGTACATAAAAGCTCACCACCAATGTTGGCAGCATGAGCTTCATCATTTGCAAGAACACCTTTAGATGTACTTACGATAATTGTACCGTATCCGTTTTTAAAGTTTTTAATTTCAGAAGCTGGTTTGTAAACTCTTCTTCCTGGTTTAGAAACTCTAGTAATTTCATTAATTACACTTTTTTCGTTGTCATCATATTTTAATGTAACTTCAACAGTTTTTTTGTTATTTTTTCCATCAACTACTTTAAAGTTTTCGATGTACTCTTTCTTTTGTAAAACATTTAAAACACCAACAACAGTATTAGAGTGTAACAATGTAGTCACTTCGAGTTTACGAAGTGCTGCATTTCTAATTCTTGTTAAAGCGTCTGCGATCATATCATTCATCATGGGCTTTATTCTCCTACCAACTAGATTTTCTAACGCCAGGAAGTAATCCCTCGTTAGCCATTTTTCTTAAACAAAGTCTACATAAACCAAAGTCTCTGTAAACAGAATGCGGTCTTCCACAAATTGAACATCTTGTGTAAGCTCTTGTAGAGAATTTTGGTTCTCTCTTTTGCTTAGCAATCATAGATTTTTTTGCCATTACGCTCTTCCTTTTGTAAACGGTACACCAACTAATTCTAATAATCTGAAAGATTGAGAATCTGATTCAGAAGAAGTAGAAATAGAGATATTCATACCGTGAGTTTTAATAATGTTGTCATAAACAACTTCTGGGAACATTAATTGCTCGTCAAGTCCAAAGTTAAAGTTACCTCGACCATCAAAACCATTTCTGTTAAGACCTGCAAAATCCTTTACACGAGGAAGTGCAACAGAGATAAGTTTGTCTAAGAAGTTATACATTTGCTCACCTCTTAAAGTTACTTTACAACCAACTGGTGAACCTTCTCTTACTTTAAAACCTGCAACAGATTTTTTAGCAATGATTCTAACTGATTTTTGACCAGCAATTAAAGAGATAGTATCTTCAATGTTTTGCATTAATTTACTATCTTTCATAGCTTCTCCAGCACCTACAGAAATTACTATTTTCTCTAGTTTAGGAGTTAACATCTTGTTACCTGTAAATTCAGATTGTAAAACAGGAACAATCTCTGTTTTATATCTTTCTAATAATCTTGAAGCCATCTTATTCACCTTCTACTTTAGCAACATTAGAAATATCAATAGGCATTTCTTTGTTTACAAATCCACCCTCAGGGTTTTTTTCTTGATCAGGTTTAACAGTTTTTTTAGCAATTTTACAATCTTTAACGATTACTTTACCTTTTGAAGGTAATACAGCTAAAACTTCACCAGTTTTACCTTTGTCATCACCAGCGATAATTTTTACTGTATCGCCTTTTTTAATACCATATTTAGCCATTATAATACCTCCGGAGCAAGTGAAACAATTTTCATAAAGTTTGCATATCTTACTTCTCTTGCAACTGGTCCAAAAATTCTTGTTCCAATTGGTTCTTTTTTAGCATCAAGTATAACTGCTGCATTGTCGTCGAATCTGATTAAAGAACCATTTTCTCTTTGAATCTCTTTATGAGTTCTAACAACAACAGCTTTTACAACTGAACCTTTTTTAACTTTAGATGTTGGAATTGCTTTCTTAACAGAGGCAACGATAACGTCACCAACTGAAGCGTATCTTCTTTTAGATCCACCTAATACTTTGATACACATGATTTCTTTAGCACCAGTGTTATCAGCAACATTTAGCCGAGTAAAACTTTGAATCATTACTGAGCTCCTGTCGCTGTAATAGCTTTTAATCTAAAAGATTTAGTTTTAGATAATGGTCTACACTCACGTGCAATAACACTATCACCAACATTTACTTCATTCTTTTCATCATGAACTAAATATTTTTTAAATCTTTTTACAGTCTTGTGGTATTTTGGGTGAATAACTGATCTTGTAACTAATACAGAAACAGTTTTATCTCCAGATTTTTTTACCACTACACCTTGAATCTCTCTTTTATGCGTACTCATACTTAGATCCTTATGCTTTTACTGCAGTAATTGCAGTTTGAATTCTTGCGATTTCTTTTTTAGCTACTTTTAATTCACTAGTATTTGTTAACTGCATAGTTTTTAGCTTAGCTTTTAATTCAAAAAGTAGCACCTTTTTTTCTTTTAATAAGTCTGTTAACTCTTTAGAGTTCTTATCTTTTAAATCAGAATAATTCATGTTCACTGTCTTTTGTTACAATTTTTGTTTTAAATGGAAGTTTAGCTTGTGCTAGTTTGAAAGCTGCACGAGAAATCTCGTCACTAACTCCAGCCATCTCGAAACAAATTCTACCTGGCTTAATGTTCATTACCCATTTATCAACAGACCCTTTACCTTTACCCATTCTTGTTTCTAATGGTTTTGCAGTAAGTGGTTTGTCAGGGAATACCATAATCCAAACTTTAGCTTGTCTTTTTACTTTTCTAGTCATCGCAACTCTTGCCGCTTCAATTTGACGTGAGTCAATTCTTCCGTGCTCCATTGCTTTAAGACCGATTTCACCGTAAGTTAAAGAGTGACCTCTAAAAGACTTACCTCTGTTTCGACCTTTCATAACTTTTCTGTATTTTGTTCTTTTAGGCATTAACATAATTATTTACCTCTTCTCTTTTGTGGTCTTCGTTTTGGTTTAGAAGTTTCAGCTTTTTCAACAGGAATTCCTTTTGCAAGAACCTCACCTTTGAAAATCCAAACTTTAATACCAACACAACCATAAGTAGTGTGAGCTTCAGCAAATCCATAATCAATTCTAGCTCTTAGTGTATGTAAAGGAACTCTACCTTCTAAGTACCACTCAGTTCTTGCCATTTCAGCACCACCAAGTCGACCAGAAACAGAAACTTTAATACCTTTAGCTCCGCCCTTCATTGCATTTTGCATAACTCTTTTCATAGCTCTTCTAAATGCAACTCTTCGTTCTAATTGTTGTGCAACATTTTCAGCAGAAAGTTGACCAGATAATTGAGGTTTTCTTTCTTCTTTAATGTTAACTGCAACTTCTCTACCAATGATATTAGCAAGGTTAGTTTTCAGTTTTTCAACGTCAGCACCTTTTTTACCAATAACAATACCAGGACGAGCAGCAACAATTGTAACTCTAATTTTTTTGGCAGTTCTCTCAATTAATGTTTGAGCGATACCAGCATAATAAAGTTCTTTTTTTACGAATTTTCTAATCTTATCATCTTCTAAAACATTAGCAGGCATTTTAGAAAAAGTTGGGAACCATCTTGAATCCCAGTTTCTATTTATTCCTAGTCTTAGTCCAATTGGATTAACTTTTTGACCCATTACTTGTCTCCTTCAGTTGCAGCAGCAACTTCAATCATAATGTGCGCTGTTGGTCTATGCTTAGGTGAAGCACTTCCTCTAGCTCTTGGAGTAAATCTTTTAAGAACTGGTCCTCTATCTACTCTAGCACTTGTAACGATTGCTTCTTCAGGCTCTAAACCAGCATTTGCAACTGCAGATGCGATAACTTTAGAGATTAATTTAGCCGCTTTGTTAGGTGTAAATTCTAAAGATGCAATTGCAAATTCTGCATTCATACCTTGAACTTCTCTAGCAATTAATCTTGCTTTAAGAGGTGCAACTCTAACGAATTTTAATATTGCTCTTGCCATCTTAACCTACCTTCTTTTGTACTGAGCCTTTATGCCCTTTAAAAGTTCTAGTAGGTGCAAATTCACCTAGTTTATATCCAACGTGGTTTTCTGTAATATTTACAGGTACAAAGTTTCTACCATTGTGAACAGTAAAAGTTAAACCAATCATCTCAGGAAGAATCATAGATCTTCTAGACCAAGTCTTAATTGGTTTTTTATTTCCTGATTCTTGAGCAGCTACAACTTTTTTCATTAAATGATTGTCTACGAATGGACCTTTTTTTATTGATCTTGCCATCTTAAGCCCTTACTTCTTTTTTCTTGAAATGATTAGTTTATCACTAGCTTTTTTCTTTCTAGTTTTATAACCTTTTGTTGGCATTCCCCATGGAGTTACGGGATGTCTACCAGAGTTAGTCTTACCTTCACCACCACCATGTGGGTGATCAATTGGGTTCATCGCTGACCCTCTTGTTTGCGGTCTAATACCTAAGTGTCTACTACGACCTGCTTTACCAACTACCATGTTTGAGAAGTCTTCGTTTCCAACAATACCAATTGTTGCAATACAAACAGAAAGAATTTTTCTCATCTCACCTGATGGTAATCTTAAGATTACATATTTATCTTCTCTACCCATAATTTGAGCATAACCACCAGCAGAACGAGCAATTTGCCCACCTTTACCTGGTTTCATTTCAATATTATGAACCATTGTACCAACTGGAATACTGATAAGACTCATAGCATTACCTGGAAGAATATCTAATCCAGAAACAGCTGATTGAATTTTATCACCAACTTTAAGTCCACTTGGTTGTAAAATATATCTCTTATCACCATCAGCATAAGTTACTAAACAAATTCTACAGTTTCTGTATGGATCGTATTCTACAGTTGAAACTGTACCTTCGATACCAAGTTTATTTCTTTTGAAATCAATGATTCTGTATAATTTTTTTGCACCTGCTTCTCTGTGTCTAGAAGTGATTCTACCGTTATTATTTCTACCAGCACTAGCTTTTACTCTTACAAGTAAAGATCTAACTGTTGGTTTAGAAGTAATATCAGAAGTATCCATAACTGACATAAATCTTCTTGCAGGAGTTATTGGTCTAAATTTTTTAATTGCCATTCATTATCCCTTAAGCTGACAGGTTCGCTATTTCAGCGCCCTCTGGAAGAGTTACATAGAATTTTTTAAAGTCAGGACGTTTCCCCAATTTACCTTTAAATCTTTTCACTTTACCACTTTGTCTTAAAGAGTTTACTTTTTTTGGAGTTACACCAAAGTATTCTCTAAAAACTTCTTTTAGACCATTTTTAGTCATTCTTGGGCTTGTTTGAACAACTACAATGCCGTTCTCTTGAAGCTCAATTGTTTTTTCTGTATATAATATCGCTTTGATATCTGTAATATCTGCCATGATTATGCCTCTTTTGTTAATGCATCTAGCACTGATTTTTCAATAAGTACTGAATGATATGCAGAAATCAAGTAAGCATTAACTTCTTGTTTTTCTATCATATAACAATTTTTAATGTTTCTAAACGCAAGGTAAGATTTTTCACTAATTGTATCAACAACAACTAATGTATCTCTTTGGTTTAATTTATTTAAAATTGAAAGCGCGTCTTTAGTTTTACCTGATTCTACTGATAAACTGTCTGCAACAAATAATGTACCATTTGCAGCTTGAGCGTTAATCGCAAAATTAAGTGCTAAAACTTTCTGTTTTTTATTAATTTTTTGGTTGTAATTTCTTTTTGTTGGTCCGAAAACTTGTCCACCACCTACAAATAAAGGAGATCTTAAAGTTCCCCATCTAGCACCACCACTACCTTTTTGAGCTTTTGGTTTTTTACCACCACCGCTTACTGCAGATCTGTTTTTAACTCTTGCAGTATTCGCTCTTAAAGAAGCTAGGTAAGATTTACAATATAAATATAAGTTATGAGAATGAATTCCCTCAAAACTTGCTGGTAATTCAATATTACCATTGTTTTCGAATTTATCGTTTAATACTACTGCATTACTCATTTAGCAATCCTTACTCTTCCTAAGCCACCATTTGGTCCAGAAACTGCACCTTTAACAACTAGGATTCCAGTTTCAGCGTCAAATGATACAACATCATTTTTAACTGTAATTTTTGTGTTACCATAATGACCTGGCATTTTCTTACCACGCATTACTCTACCTGGCCACTCAGCATTACCAATAGAACCAGTTCTTCGACCCATTCTATGACCGTGAGACGCTCTACCACCTGCAAAGTTCCATCTTTTAACAACTCCGGCAAAACCTCTACCTTTAGAGTTAAAAGAAGTCTTAAGTAATTTAGCTTCAGATAATCCAGAAACATCTAAGTCACCAGCTTCAGTGTTTGCTACAGTAATTGTTGCAAATCTATTAAACTCAGAACTTAATGAAAATTTCTTTTGTTGACCTTCTATGGTCTTGTTATTTTTTTTGCCCTTGCTATACGAAACAAACGCTTGACCGTTTTCAGCTACTTCACAAACTTTAGTTTCAAGAACTTTAAGTAATGTTACAGGTACACTTGGAACAGAAACAGTTCTGCTCATACCGATTTTTTCAACTATGAATTCCATCTATACCCTTCCTACTCTTGGCCCATTGATCTTACTTCTACATCAACTTCTGGAGCTAGGTCTAACTTCATTAAAGAGTCAACCGTATCCGGAGTTGCAGAAACAATATCAATCATTCTTGAATGTACTCTGATTTCAAATTGTTCTCGCGATGATTTATTAACGTGAGGACCTTTGATAACAGTATACTTTCTAATTTTTGTTGGTAAAGGGATTGGACCCCTTAACTCAGCACCTGTTCGCTTAACAGCTTCTACAATAGAAGCAACACTTCTATCAAGAACTCTGTGATCGTAAGCTTTAAGCTTTAATCTAATTTTTTCCATTTTTTTCCTTTAAAGAACACGTCAGATGAACGAAATATTGTCCTCTGATCTTTTTTATGGACGCGGATTATAACTTAAATA
>Ga0209707_1001052_pt1 | contig 15955 bp, 12 predicted proteins | sample EN4Hudsemesocosm_FD_184630 | JGI IMG/M metagenome (GOLD analysis project Ga0209707, IMG submission 184630) | Methane-oxidizing microbial communities from mesocosms in the Hudson Canyon - EN4B Hudson Canyon (SPAdes) (version 2) | ecosystem: Environmental > Aquatic > Marine > Cold seeps | place... | reverse complement strand
GCAATCTCAGCATCTTTATCGATAAGGCCTGCCATAGGAACCAGTACTTCCATATCGCCCACCAACTGTGTGGCGGCTAATGGTGCCTCTTCATCACCTAACCAATTGATTGTTTCAATCTTGGCTAGTGATTTAAGGAAAGTCTCGTTCTGAGTTAAGCGACGTTGATCTTCTTCGTTACCGTTTCTCAGCATAAGCGGGATAGGCTTCGCCGGAGAAATATTCATCTCTCCACGAATGTTTCTTACGCCAATAATAACACCCTTAAGCCATTCGATATCGCCTTCTGCTTCAGTATCAATACGGCTTTCATCTGCAACCGGGTAGGCTTGTGTCATAATGCTGTCGCCAGACTTACCTGCTAATGGTGCGACTCGCTGCCAGATTTCTTCAGTGATATAAGGCATTAATGGATGCGCAAGGCGAAGGATTGTCTCAAGTACTTTTACTAGTGTACGACGGGTGCCGAGTAATACTTCTGGGCTGGCGTTGTCATCCCATAATACGGGCTTCGAGAGCTCTAGATACCAATCACAGTACTCATTCCAGACAAATTCATAAATAGCTTGAGCAACATGATCCAAACGGAAATTTTCCATTGCTTTAGCAACTTCAAGTTCGGTCTGTTGCAAGCGAGAAACAATCCAGCGGTCGGCAAGGCTCAACTCGTAGCTAGCATTGTCGTCAGTACCGTTTTGTCCGCAATTATGCTCTTCTGTGTTCATCAGTACATAGCGAGCGGCGTTCCAGATTTTGTTGCAAAAGTTTCGGTAACCTTCAACACGACCCATATCAAACTTTATGTCGCGGCCTGTTGACGCAAGGGAGCAGAAAGTAAAACGTAAAGCATCTGTACCGTAGGCTGAAATACCTTCAGGAAACTCATCTTTCGTTTGCTTAACGATCTTTTTCGCCATTTTCGGCTGCATCATGCCGGTGGTGCGTTTTTCTAATAAGGTGTCGAGGTCTATGCCGTCAATAATATCTAATGGGTCAAGGACATTGCCCTTAGACTTAGACATTTTTGCACCTTGGGAGTCCCTAACCAAGCCGTGAACGTAAACGGTTTTAAAAGGCACCTGTGGCTTGCCGTTTTCATCTTTGATGAAGTGCGTGGTCATCATAATCATTCGGGCAACCCAAAAGAAAATAATGTCAAAGCCGGTAACTAATACGTCAGTAGAGTGAAAGGTTTTCAAGTCTTCAGTCTGCTCAGGCCAGCCAAGGGTTGAGAATGTCCAAAGTGCTGAACTGAACCAGGTATCAAGTACGTCTTCATCCTGATGGATTTCTGCGCTGGCATCTAGATTGTACTTAGCGCGTACTTCGTCTTCATTGCGACCAACATAAATGTTGCCACTGTTGTCATACCATGCGGGAATTCTATGTCCCCACCATAGTTGACGGGAAATACACCAGTCTTGAATGTCGCGCATCCAGGAGAAGTACATATTTTCATATTGCTTAGGTACGAATTGAATGTCGCCATCTTCAACAGCTTTGATGGCATCTTTTGCCAAAGGCTCAGTTTTTACATACCACTGATCCGTTAGCCAAGGTTCAATAACAACACCTGAACGATCACCGCGAGGCGTCTTCAATGTGTGTGGTTCAATTTTTTCCAGAACACCTAGTGAATCGAGTTCTTCAACGATTTTCTTACGGGCTTCAAAGCGCTCAAGACCCGCATAAGCTTCGGGTGCTTTTTCACCGTGCTGTGTTTCATAATTATCGAAGGTGATAACAGTGAACTCAGGTAGAATATTTGCGTCACGGTCTAATACGTTAATGAGCGCCAAATTGTGACGTTTGCCCATTTCGTAGTCATTGAAGTCGTGGGCTGGGGTGATTTTTACACAGCCAGTACCAAAGTCACGGTCAACGTAGTCATCCGCAATAATTGGAATTAAACGGTTAGTGATTGGCAGACGAATGTTCTTGCCAATTAGGTGAGAATACCGTTCATCTTTAGGGTGTACCGCAACTGCCGTATCACCCAGCATGGTTTCAGGGCGTGTAGTGGCTACAACTAACTGGCCAGACCCATCTTCAAGAGGATAGCGGAAGTGCCACATTGAGCCGTTTTCTTCTTCTGAAATAACTTCAAGATCAGAAATAGCGGTGTGTAGTTTAGGGTCCCAGTTAACCAGTCTTTTACCACGATAAATCAGGCCTTCATCATAAAGACGTACAAATACTTCCTGAACGGCTTTTGAAAGGCCCGGGTCCATGGTGAAACGCTCGCGACTCCAGTCTACCGATGAACCAAGACGACGAATCTGCTGGGTGATTGTTCCACCGGATTTTTCTTTCCAGTCCCAGACTTTATCTAAAAACTTTTCACGGCCAAGGTCGTGACGAGTAACGCCTTCAGCCGCCAGTTGACGTTCTACAACCATTTGGGTTGCGATACCCGCGTGGTCTGTGCCTGGTTGCCAAAGTGTATTGCAGCCCTGCATACGGTGGTAGCGGATTAGTGTATCCATTACCGTGTTATTAAAGCCGTGCCCCATGTGCAGGCTGCCGGTAACATTGGGTGGTGGGATCATAATGGAGTATGAATCGCCTTCACCGGAAGGTTTAAAGTGACCGGCTTCTTCCCAGGTGTTGTACCAGTGTTGTTCTATTTCGCCAGGCTGGTAAGTTTTTTCCATAATATCGTCTGCAAAGCTGTAGTTAAGATTAGTAAAATCCGACCATTATACATGCCTCCATTAGGAACGGATAGCATTTGAAGGCGCTCTGCTGAATGATTTTTAGCTCTCTGTACACTCATCTAGGTAGAGTGAAAGTTCTTTGTCTATTTGTTCTTCTATTATGGGTTTGAGTTGAGCCAGAATTTTTTCTGTGATGGCGTTAATTGTTGCCTCTTTGACGGTGAGTGGCTTCTCATTGAGGTAATTTGTCTGAGCGCTTTTGTGCAGGCTTTCGTATTTCATATTTTCGGTGAAAGCATCTAGCTCTTGTTTGAATTGCTGTCTTTCTTGTGCCAGGCGAGCAAGGTGTTCATAGGGTAGGAAGGGGTTTTCTTTAATAGCTGGTTCTATAGTTTGCTTGTAGAATTCGTTTCTATTAGAGGTTTGGGTTTTCTTCGATGGTTTGCGATCTGTTTCGGTAGCAAAGTCTTGAAGTAGAGGTATATCATCCATGAGTGTTTCAAAGGTGTCCATTTTAGTTTTTCCGAAAATCGTGAATAATCGCCTCGATACCTTTGTTTTTTATTTCTCGGTAGTGAGTACGTAATTCTTTCAATATTACATCGTTTTGAATAACGATTTCTGCGATTCGCTTAAAGCTATTGTAAAAATCAGGCAGATTGCTGGCAAAATTAATTAATAAGTCGTTGTGGTGTTCGCAATGAAGGGCGAATCCGATGGTAATGGGGGCGCTTGGTTTTTCTATTGAGTCCTGATCATTTGAGTTTAGGTCGTGGGGTAAAAAACTTTCTATTTTATATGACCATAAATAGTCGTCTATTTCGGTAGCTTGCTGCAAATCGTTGGTGTGGATATAAATAGAATGACCCAGCCCTGTCGCTTTTTCGATAAGGCGGCAGAGGAACTCAAGTCGAGCGTTGTGGTCACTCTTATTTAAAATATAAAAATCTGCTTTAGCCATAATTCTTAGTTTCTTTTCTATGTCATTCTGCGACTAAAGTCGCAGAATGACGAGAAGGGAATGTTAGCTCACTTTATTCAAAATATACTGAGTTAGCAACGGCACAGGTCTGCCTGTAGCACCTTTGTTTTTACCTGATACCCAAGCCGTGCCAGCGATATCTAGGTGGGCCCATTTCATCTTCTTGGCAAAGCGCGATAAGAAACAAGCTGCAGTAATGGTTCCTGCTGGTCTGCCGCCGATATTCTGCATATCCGCAAAATTACTATCTAGCTGAGGCTGATATTCATCCCATAGAGGCATTCTCCATGCTTTATCTTCAGCGTAAATACCTGCATTAAGAAGCTCGTCTGCCAGATCATCATTGTTCGCTAACATGCCTGTAGCATGATGACCTAGAGCGATAATACATGCACCGGTTAATGTAGCAATGTCGACAATGGAGGCGGGCTTAAAGTTTTGTTCTGCATAGGTTATGGCATCACACAAAACTAAGCGGCCTTCCGCATCAGTATTTAGGATTTCAACGGTTTGCCCTGAGAGTGTTTTAACAATGTCTCCCGGCTTGGTAGCTTTTCCGTCAGGCATGTTTTCGGCTGCCGCAATAACCGCGGTTACATTAATTTTGGGTTTTAGTTCTGTAATAGCTGTCATGGTTCCGAATACGCTTGCAGCACCGCACATGTCGTACTTCATTTCATCCATGGCTTCACCAGGTTTAAGGCTAATGCCACCGCTATCGAAGGTAACGCCTTTTCCCACCAATACATGAGGCTTGTCTGAAGGTTTTCCACCTTTATATTCCATAATGATTAGGCGGGCAGGTTCTTCGCTTCCGGCAGAAACAGAGAGTAATGAGTGCATGCCGAGTGAGGCCATCTCTTTTTCTTTGAGAATCGTTGTTGTTATTGACGTATTATCTTTTGCTAGTTGTTGAGCGACTTTAGCTAAATAAGAGGGTGTGCAAACGGCACCGGGAAGGTTGCCTAAATCTTTAGCAACAGAAACGCCTTTTGAAATGGCCGTACCTTCAGAAATAGCCTTTTTTAATTCCGCTGGGCTACAGGCTTTACTGTTAGATGCGCCGCAGTAAAATGCGATTTCTTTAAGGGTGATTTTGTCTGCTTTTTTCGATTTAAATTCATCAAAGTTGTACAGAGAGTCATTGATAGATTCAATAGCAAAGCGTGAAATCCATGCGGCATTTTTATTTCCGAAAGTAATTCCATCTAAAGAAATTAATAGTCTTTCTGTCTGGCTTGTTTTAATGCTTGTTATGGAGGCTTGGATGGCTTTCTTGAGACTGGCTGCGGTAAGTTCTTCTTGTTTCCCCAGGCCTAATAGAAGTAGGCGCTTATGTTGTTCTTCTTTTATTGGAAGCAATAAAGATTCGCTGTTGTTGGCTTTGAAGTCTTTGCGCTCAATAAGCTTCTGTATTAACCCTTCTTCAGCATCGTTAACGTATTTGGCTTCAGGGGGCAGATTACTGCTTTTAAGTTGGTCTGAAAATAATGGAATAATAATGCAGTCTGATTTTTGTTTTTCTGGTGTGCGACTCTCTAATGAGTAGTTCATTCTTGCTCCTGCTCCTGCTGGTGTAGAGTTAAGTGCGGATTAGTCAAAGTTAGCGGTTGATTATCCAAAATTTAATATGATTTCATCGAAGTTTACGTCAAACGAAGGTGTTTTTCATAATTCATTCACGTTAAAATGTTAAATTAAATTTAAAATTAGAGCCTTGGATGGCAGGTAAGAAAACTTGTATATTATTTTTCGCTATTTAGCCAAACAAATAATAATCAGCATGTTTGCTGTTTCGGGCATTTTGCTGCTAATTTTTATGAGTGGGCGTTTCATAAAATATCTTGCTCAGGCTGCATCGGGAGGAATATCCGCCGATGTTCTGTTTGTTCTTATGGCTTATCGAATGCCAGGGTTCCTTGAGTTAATACTCCCGCTTGGTTTGTTTATCGGTATATTGCTGGCTTATGGGCGCATGTATCTTGAAAGTGAAATGACGGTTTTATTTGCTTGCGGGGTAAGCGAAAATCGACTACTAATGCTGACTATGGGAGCCTCTTTAATTGTCGCCTTGCTAGTAGGGGGAATGAGCTTGGTCGTTTCACCATGGGGTATGCAAAATGTTGAAAAAATATTCCGTGATCAGTCTAAAATGACAGAGTTTGAAATGCTGGCTCCCGGGCGGTTTCAGGCTCTGAAATCTGGTCAGCGTGTAACCTACACCGAAGCATTGAGTGACGATAAAAAAGAGCTGCGCGAAGTATTTATTTCTGAAAAAACAAAAGATGGTAAGTCAATTATTCTTACCACGGCTAAAACGGGTACACAGTATGTTGACCCTAAAACAGGAAGTCGTTTTTTAGTTTTACATGATGGTAAGCGTTTTCAGGGGATGCCAGGGCAGCCTCAGTTTAAAGTTATTGAGTTTGAATCTTACGGTTTAAAAATAGCGGAACCTCCTGCGACTCATAAGAAGCGTAAAGACGAAGCGATTGATACGGTTGACTTATGGGGGGCATCGAATCCAAAATATTCTGCCTTACTTCAATGGCGAATTTCTCTGCCACTTCTTGTACCTATTGTCACTCTGTTGGCTGTGCCTTTAAGTCGGGTTAACCCACGGCAGGGGCGATTTTTTCACTTATTTCCTGCTATGTTGATTTATATATCCTATTTAGGTTTGTTGATTGTTGCTCGAAATGCGATTGGGAAAGATAAAATTCCAACATGGGTAGGGGTTTGGTGGGTACATGGTTTGTACTTCTCGATCGCGATGCTGTTGTTATTTAAAGGGGCCATTAAACGCCGATGGAGAATGACGCATGCGCAAGCTTGATCACTATATTATTTCTACGGTTGCGGCATCGACACTATTAGTGTTGATGGTTGTGTTGTCATTAGATCTAGTGTTTGGTTTTATTGCTGAGCTTGAAGAGCTTAAGAATGACTATCAGGTTGTTGAGGCGCTGCAATTTATAATAACAACCTTGCCCCGGCGAATTTATGATTATTTACCTATGGCTGCATTTATAGGGTCTCTTGTTGGTTTAGGCGCACTAGCCAATAGTAGTGAGTTAACGGTTATTCGAGCCGCTGGCGTATCAACTCGCCGGATAGTATGGTCGGCAATGAAGCCTGCGATCGCAGTTGTTATTGTTGGTTTGTTCTTGGGAGAATATGTAGCTCCTTACACAGAAAAAATAGCACAGAGTCAGCGAGCGGTTGCTCAGGGAACGGACTCTAGTTTAGGTTCTAAGCGAGGTGTTTGGCATCGTGAAGGGAATACCTTTATGCACTTCAATGCTGTTGAGCCAAATGGTGAGTTACATGGTGTTACGTTGTTTGAATATACCAGTGAGGGTTGGTTGCAAAGTGCTAGCTTTGCGAAGCGGGCGATTTATCACAGTGGGGGTTGGTTGCTGGAAGATGTAAACGAAACAGTTATGACGGAAACGGGGTCGTCAGTGCTTAATCATAATACACAAGATTGGGAAACAGAGCTTTCCCCTGAAGTGTTGGGTGTACTTGTTATTAAGCCAGATAACCTATCGATCAGTGGTTTATATACGTATTCATCTTACCTGGTTGAGCAGGGTTTAAATGCCAGTATTTACCTTATGTCTTTTTGGAAGAAGGTACTAAGGCCATTAACCACGGCTGCCTTGGTTTTGGTCGCAATATCTTTTGTGTTTGGGCCTTTGCGTTCTGTAACCATGGGTTTCAGAGTATTTACGGGTATTATTGTAGGTTTGATTTTTAAATATATGCAAGACTTGCTAGGGCCATCCAGTTTAGTGTTTGGTTTTGATCCTGTATTTGCGACACTATCCCCTATAGCAATCAGTTTGATTTTAGGGTTTTATTTATTAAGGCGCGCGGGGTAGATTCGAGCGCCTTTCAATAGGGTTGTTAGCCTTTTTTCTTTGGGATTCTTACCACAATAGACTCAGAGAATCGGTCGTGCCAGGCTTTGTTATCCTTATCAATTAATATCCAAATATAGCCTGCGCCAGCAGGTATAAACGATATTATCGCCATAATAAATCGTAAAAGTGCCTGCAGCCAACTGATAGATGTTGAATCTTTATTTTGAATGCGTAAATGCCAAACCTGCATGCCTAGAGTTTGTCCGCTTCGAGTCCAGAAGTAAGCAAAAAACAGATAAAGCGTAATGAATAGAATAGATGATAGCAGGGGGTCGCCCGATGTTGACTTTACGCCTGTGAGTTTATAGCTGATGGCTGTGTAGATTCCGGTTGTGACCAGTACCAGAGCTGCGCAAATCAGCGTGTCATAAAGCATTGCCACTAGCCTTCTTATAAAGGTAGCTTTAGTAATGAGGCTGCTTTCTTCAGGGAATATTTTTTTTGGCATGGAGTTAATAAAACCTTAAAAATGTACTGAGGGGTTCAAAGGTGGGCACTATAGCATGAGAGCGTAATGGTCTCACTCTATAAAAGCAGTAATGCAACTTCACCTATTCCGAATGCCAGATAAAGCCTACCTGTTTTAGGGGGGAGGTTTTTATGATCATTGTTCTGGTTTTGAGCTAGGAGTAGGCTTTTTATTGCATCGGCACCTAACAGTGCAGCAGGTAACAATATCAGGGCTTCTAGCCATATTTCATTTATGGCAATGATTGGGATGACAGAAAGAAAGGCAAATATAATACATAAGATATAAAGTCTTTGGCCTGCACTGTAACCAAGACGAACGGTGAGAGTTTTTAGTCCTTCTTTTTTATCACTGCTGTAATCGCGTAATTCATTAGAAAGCAGAAGGGCGGAGGTAAGAAAGCTGACGGGAAGAGATATGATTATTGCATATAGTTGATGCTCTCCTGCTGCCGCATAGAAAGCTCCGTAAACCATTAAAACACCCATGAAAAAGAACACTAAAACTACTCCAAGCCCTCGGCGTTTGTAGTTTATAGGTTCTGTCGTGTAAAAAAGTGCTCCGCAACCTCCGATAATGGCTAATATTAGTAAAAAGACTCCCACTTCAGAAACTAGATAAAGACCTATTATTGAGCAAAGTAAAAAACACAGCCATCCAGTTTTATAATTAAAGGTGATATTACTGATATCTTTCCGGCTTAGCCGCTTTAATGTGACGGGGTTTTTTATATCTGCATGGTCATTAATCAGGTTGACCCCTGTTTGTAATAGCATGCCTGCTAGAAGTATTAGAAGCATGATGTTGATGTTTGCAGGCTGAAAGCTCAGGCTTGCAGCTAGGCCTAGACCACAGGTTACCAAGGCTACAGGTAAGGAAAATGGCCTTAATGCTTTTTTGAGGTGATATTTGGGGTGACTGCTAACTTGGCATAAAGGGGGGGGAGCTTCACTTGTTATTGTGCTTTTCAAAATATATGCCCTTACTAGGTTGCTTATTGTTGTTGCTTAATAAAATCGTTTAATAAAACTAGGTGATCTTAAAGTTTTACCAGAAATTGCCGCTAAGCTCCACATAAGAGCTTGGCTTAATATGATTTAGAGCCGCCCAAAACAAATACTAGTGCAAAAATAGAAGAATAAAACTGCTCATAACATTGAGGATAGAACGATGAACTCGATTTCAGCCTTGTTGGGAAAATTTGATAACTTGCCGAATATGTCCCAGCATGAAGATCAGGGTAAGCATTTAGGTCAGTCTATAGGGCATCATCAAGGTCGGCCTTCGTCATCGCAATCTGTTCAGGCTTCGCTCTATGAGGTGTCTCTCAGTTTTTCAAGTTCATCTTTTTCTATTCATGATAAAGGTGTGCAGGTATTAGAACAGGAGCTTGAAGTTCATTTTTCAGGGGCTCGCTTTGCCAAGACGGCAGCGCCTTTTGTTCCCACTTTTGAGCCCCCTTCAGCAGATGAAGTCGCGAATAACGTGCTTGGTTTTATTGAAAATAGAATTAAGCAAGAGGCTGATTCTGGTGCATCTTCTGAGCGCATTGAAGATCTTTTGAGTCAGGCTAGATCGGGTGTTGAGCGTGGTTTTGGTGAGGCGTTGGAGCAAATTGAAAAACTTGGCTTGATGACGGATGAGTTGTCTGAAGATATTGATCAGAGCTTTGAGAAAGTAAATGCAGGTATTGATGATCTCATTACTAACTATGTAGTTACTCAGTCAGTCGATAGTGATTCTGATTCAGAAGAGACTGCTCCGGTAGCGGCTAATCAAAATCAAGTAACTGAGCAGGAGGAAGTTGCTACGCAGGTTGAGGCGCCAAGCGTTCAGAATCGAGGTATTAGTGCTGGGTATAGCTCATTTAACGCTTTGTCGGAAAGTGCTGCTATCCAAATAACGACTCAGGATGGTGATGTTGTTTCATTTAATCTTGAGCAAATACAGGCTTCATTTGAGCGTGGAGAGTTGTCTGGTGATCGGTTTGGTTTTGAATCAACTCAAATGGCTGGGCAGTATGCCAGTGGGAACTATAGTTATTCCGTTGATGGTGAGTTGGATGAAGGAGAAATTGAAGCCCTAAATCAATTAATGGTGCAGATAGAAGGCATGTCTGACCAGTTCTTTTCGGGTGACTTTCAGGGAGCTTTTCAAAGCGCAATGGAGTTAGGTTTTGATAGTCAGGAAATAGCGGGCTTCTCTGTTAATTTGTCTCAAACCAGTATTCAGCAAGTTTCAGCTTATCAGCAAGTGGCTGACTTAGGGGGAGAGGGCGATGCTGGAGGCCTTGCTTCTGGTGGGCGGTTTGACCCATTGTCTCAGTTCTTTGATAGTCTTCAGGCTGCTTTTGATAAGGCGAGCGCCTTTTCTCAGCCTGCAGACTTGGTTTCTTCATTGTTTGACCGTGTTGTAGATGATAGGTTGGCCGTTGAGCAAGATCAATTGGATGGTGTGGATAAAGCGACACCTTTTGAACAGATGAGAGAGTATGTGCATGCTCTACTTGAAAATATGTAAGATTCCTTCCGCTTTTATTTTCGTTTCTATAACAAAGGCCCGATTCAATCGGGTCTTTTTTATTTCTAGTTATTATAATTTCTTTATATAGGTAATTTTTACTCGGTGTTTTCTATGGTAGAGTACGCTGTTTCTTTTTCACACTAATAATTAAAAGCTCGCAGACGGTTCTAACTATGAAGACAGCAGCGGTACGTAAAGCGTTTCTAGATTACTTTAAACAGCAGGGACATGAAGTAGTAGCCAGTAGTTCACTGGTTCCGGCTGATGATCCAACGCTATTGTTTACCAATGCGGGTATGAATCAATTTAAAGATACTTTTTTAGGGCGTGAGCAGCGTTCTTATGTGCGTGCGACTAGTTCTCAGCGTTGTGTTCGTGCAGGTGGTAAGCATAACGACCTTGAAAATGTAGGTTATACAGCAAGGCATCACACCTTTTTTGAAATGCTGGGTAATTTTAGTTTTGGTAATTATTTCAAAAAAGAAGCCATTCGTTTTGCTTGGGAGTTTTTGACATCTGAATCATGGATGAATATTCCTACAGATCGGCTATATGTCACTGTTTATGCGACTGATGAAGAAGCTTACGGTATCTGGAACAAGGAGATGGGGCTTCCTGAAGATCGTATTATACGCATCGGGGATAAGGGGGCTAAATATGCCTCTGACAATTTCTGGCAGATGGGTGATACCGGTCCTTGTGGTCCATGCACAGAAATATTTTATGATCATGGTGCTGATATTGAAGGCGGTTTGCCGGGTACTCCTGAAGAGGATGGTGATCGCTTTATAGAAATCTGGAACGTGGTCTTTATGCAGTTTAATCGTACTGCTGATGGCGAAATGCATCCTTTACCTAAGCCGTCGGTAGATACCGGTATGGGCTTAGAGCGTATTGCCGCCGTTATGCAAGATGTTCACAGTAACTACGAAATTGACCTGTTTCAGAATTTATTAGCAAGCGCTTCTAATGTGTTGGGTGGTGTTGCTACCACAGAGGCATCTTTGCGTGTTATTGCAGATCATATTCGATCGTGTTCATTCTTAATTGCAGATGGTGTTATGCCTTCGAACGAAGGGCGAGGCAATGTTCTTCGTCGTATCATTCGTCGAGCGGTACGCCATGGTAATAAATTGGGAGCCAAAACTTCATTCTTTTATAAGTTGGTTTCTCATCTGGTTGATGTTATGGGTGAGGCTTACCCTGAGCTGACAAAATCACAACTACAAATAGAGAAAGTGTTGCTTCAGGAAGAGGAGCAGTTTGCTAAAACCTTGGATAAAGGCTTGGCTCTGTTAGAGCAGGATATTAAAGAATTAAGTGGGAAGGTTATTCCAGGCGATACTGTATTTACCTTATATGATACATACGGGTTCCCTGTTGATTTAACAAATGACATTGCTCGAGAGCGTGGGTTAACACTGGATACTGATGGCTACGAAAAGGCTATGGAAGCTCAGCGCGAAAGGGCTAGAGCCGCTAGTAAATTTGGTGTTGATTATAATGATGGGCTTGTAATTGAGGGTTCTACTGAATTTACCGGTTATGATCAGTTCAGTGCAAAAGAAACTGTCTCTGCTGTCTTCGTAGGTGGTGAGTCAGCGACTGCTGAAAAAGGGCAGGAGGCTGTTGTTGTTCTTGAAGAGACGCCATTTTATGCTGAGTCTGGTGGTCAGGCGGGGGATGTTGGTATCTTGCGCTGGGACGGTGGAGAGTTTGAAGTAACCGATACACAAAAAGAAGGTGATAATCATCTTCATATTGGCCGAGTGCTTTCTGGTGTTATTACTTCCGGTCAGTCTGTGACGGCGGTTATTGATCAGGAGAGGCGGCAGGCTACAGCTTTGAATCACTCCGCGACTCATTTGTTACATGCTGCATTGCAGCAGGTGTTAGGTGAGCATGTAGCTCAAAAAGGTTCTTTGGTTAACAGTGACCGTTTACGTTTTGATTTTTCTCATTTTGAGGCGGTAAGTGCTGAACAGTTGAAAGAAATTGAGCGGTTGGTCAATCGGCAGGTGCGAGCGAATACTACAGTAGATACTGAAGTTACTGATATGGATACCGCGCGTGAAAAAGGTGCGATGGCGCTTTTTGGTGAGAAATACGGTGATGAAGTTCGTTTATTAAGTATGGGGACTGAATCATTTTCTGTAGAGCTATGTGGTGGTACGCATGCTAAGCGAACGGGTGATATTGGCAGTATTATTATTACTTCCGAGTCTGGAATTGCATCGGGGGTGCGTCGGATTGAAGGTGTGACAGGTTGTGCTGCAGAGGCATGGCTTGCTGCTGGTGAAGATCAGTTAAAGGAAGTTGCCTTGTTGGTTAAAGGTAATCGCGATAATTTGGCTGAAAAAGTTAAAGGTGCTTTAGATAAAAGTCGTGCACTTGAAAAAGAAATTGAGCAGCTTAAGGCTAAATTAGCGAGTTCGGCCGGGGATGATTTGGCTGGGCAGGCGGTTGATATTCGGGGTATTAAGGTGTTGGCTGCAGCGCTAGAAGGTGCTGACCGCAAGACATTAATGGATACTGCTGATCAGCTTAAAAATAAGCTAGGTACTGCGGTGGTACTTCTTGCCATGGTTGAGGGGGATAAAGTTACCTTGGTTTCCGGTGTGACAAAAGATATTTCCGGAAAGCTTAAAGCGGGCGACTTAATGAAAGAGGCTGCTTCTATTGTTGGTGGTAAAGGTGGTGGTCGACCTGATATGGCACAGGGTGGAGGAACTGATCCAGCTAAAGTTCAAGATGCGTTGGGTATGGTTAAAGGCTGGGTAGAAAGCAAAGCTTGATAGAAAGTAAGTTGCTCTTTTTGGGCTAAATTGACATCTATATTGATAAGAAGTGAACTAGGTAATGGCATTATATGTTCAGAAGTTTGGTGGAACCTCAGTGGGGACTGTCGAGCGGATAGAGGCGGTAGCGGATAAGGTTAAATCATTCAGAGATGCGGGGCATGATATTGTTGTTGTTGTTTCTGCTATGAGTGGAGAAACAAACCGGCTTCTTGGGTTGGCTAACGCCATAATGGATGAGCCAACCCCGAGAGAGATGGATGTTTTGGTTTCTACTGGAGAGCAGGTGACAATTGCTCTGCTAAGTATGGCGCTAAATAAGCGTGGTTGTGCTGCAAAATCTTATACGGGTGGTCAAGTAAGAATCACAACAGACGAAACTCACACAAAAGCACGTATTCGCACAATCGATGAAAAGAATATGCGAGCCGACCTGAATCAGGGGCGGGTAGTGGTTGTTGCAGGTTTTCAAGGTGTTGACGAGCAGGGTAATATTACAACGCTAGGGCGTGGAGGTTCAGATACCACTGGTGTAGCGTTGGCTGCAGCGCTGAAAGCGGATGAGTGTCAGATTTATACAGATGTTGATGGGGTTTATACGACAGACCCTCGCGTGGTGGATAGCGCTCGAAGGATGGAGCGGATTACCTTTGAAGAAATGATTGAGATGGCGAGTCTGGGGTCGAAGATTTTACAGATTCGTTCAGTGGAATTTGCAGGAAAATATAATGTGCCTCTACGGGTGCTTTCCAGTTTTGAGGATGGCCCGGGCACTTTGATTACTATTGAGGGTGACGACAAAATGGAACAGCCGGTTATATCGGGTATAGCATTCAATCGTGATGAGGCGAAATTAACGGTTCAGGGTGTACCTGATATTCCCGGTATCGCATCTAAAATACTAAAGCCAATTAGTAGTGCAAACATTGAAGTTGATATGATTGTCCAGAATATTGGGGCGGATAATCATACTGACTTTACGTTTACTGTACATCGTAATGATTACAATAAGGCAAAAGCCATATTGGATGATGTTTGTGAAGAGCTGGCGGCAAGAGAAGTTTCTGGTGATGATAAAATAGCTAAAGTATCTATTGTAGGTGTTGGCATGAGGTCTCATGCGGGCGTTGCAACTCAGATGTTTGATGCGCTCTCAGAGGAAGGTATTAATATTCAGATGATTTCAACGTCTGAGATTAAGATTTCAGTTGTGATTGCAGAGAAGTATCTGGAGCTTGCTGTGCGTTCTTTGCATAGTTCATTCGATTTGAGTGAAGCAGAAGAAGCTAAGTAAGTTTAGGTTAACTTATCTATAGGAGATGCTTTTACATAAATTTAAAAGAGCTGCTATAGTTGAGGGAGTGGGGAGAAGGCTTGTCAGTCATTGCGTTGGTGGCAGGTTGTATCTTTTGTGGGGTTTTGATCAATAATAATTACAAAGTCAGACTCCTTTTGGTTGAAGTAATACTTTACTGGTGGTGATATTTTACTTGCGGTAATAGGGTGTGCTTCAAATTTGGAACAGGTCTAATATCTAGTTTAAGGAGATAATCAATGCTTATACTGACCCGTCGAGTGGGCGAAACATTGATGGTAGGGGATGACGTAACAGTAACTGTACTGGGCGTTAAGGGGAATCAGGTTCGTATTGGTGTAAATGCACCTAAAGAAGTAGCTGTGCATCGCGAAGAGATTTATCAGCGAATTCAAAAAGAGAAAGCTAATCCTAATTACGATGAGTGATCTTAAGGCCTCTTTTAACGGGGAGGCCGCCTCTTAGTTTTATATCAAATATAAAAGTGACAATTAAACGCAAATAGCGCTTTGAATTTATAATATTTGTGGTATTATGCGTCGCGTTCTGTGGAGAGGTGGCCGAGTGGCTGAAGGCGCGCCCCTGCTAAGGGTGTATGGGTTAACACTCATCGAGGGTTCGAATCCCTCCCTCTCCGCCATTTAATAGTTAAAAAAGTAAGTACTAAAAAAGATATGCGGATGTAGCTCAGCTGGATAGAGTACCTGGCTACGAACCAGGCGGTCGCAGGTTCGACTCCTGCCATCCGCACCATTTTTTATAGTATTTTTAAGTATTGAGTGACGGGCAACAGTTTTGCGGATGTAGCTCAGCTGGATAGAGTACCTGGCTACGAACCAGGCGGTCGCAGGTTCGACTCCTGCCATCCGCACCATTATTAAAAGGTCACCCGATGGGTGGCCTTTTTTTATGCCTGAAATTTACCCTTTGCTACTTCTCTAATGCATATAAATACGCGTGAAGAGCTTTAATTATTGAAATATAAGGTAAATAACGGGTATTCATGTTATCTATAGTGTTAAAAAACAATGAGATAGCTTAATAGAATCCCCTGCGTGTAGCTGTTTCTGTTGATTAGGTGGCGGATAATAGGTACATTACGCAAGATTTTGTGCGTGCGAAAAATATTACTTCGCCGTAAAAATGGAAACATAACGACAGGTTGCACAAAAATGACAGAAACATTGATGTCTCAAGCGATTGATCTGATGATTGCAGGAATGGGTTTTGTATTCGTATTCCTAGTCGTACTGATCGGCGCTACAACGCTTATGTCGAAGCTGGC
>Ga0209707_1001050_pt1 | contig 15965 bp, 14 predicted proteins | sample EN4Hudsemesocosm_FD_184630 | JGI IMG/M metagenome (GOLD analysis project Ga0209707, IMG submission 184630) | Methane-oxidizing microbial communities from mesocosms in the Hudson Canyon - EN4B Hudson Canyon (SPAdes) (version 2) | ecosystem: Environmental > Aquatic > Marine > Cold seeps | place... | reverse complement strand
AAGTTATCACTTCCTTCAAACTTAACGACATCTGTAAAATTATACATTTTGATTTTATGTTTTTTAAATTTATATAAAAAACCCAAACCTTTCATCAAATATCCCACTTTTAATAACGCCTTAGGCAAATATTTAAAAGCTTTGATATAGTTTTTTGCAGGCGTGGTATCAATAATGGCTTTAATTTTTGCCCCTGCATCTATGTATTGAGATATCACATAATAAAACAGAGGTCCCGTACCTACAAAAACGGCATTGTCTTTTATTATTGAAGACTCTTTTAACATAATTTGTGCAGAAGTTGCACCCATAACACCTGGCAGAGTCCAGCCCTCAATTGGAAATGGACGCTCCATGGCTCCCGTTGCTATAATTATTTTTTTTGAACGAATCTTTGTAGATGAATTATTATGTGAATAAAAGACCTCTAAATTACTAATACTCCAGATTGATGCATTGCTAATATAATCAATACTATTTAAGTCTAATTTTTTAATAAGAGCTAAACCTTGATAATAATCTTCTTGAAATAGTTTTCGCTTTTCTTCAGTATCATTATTTTCAACATTTTTATATATTTGACCACCCAGTTTAAAAGAGTCATCAAGTAAGGCTATTTTTAGTCCATGATTTTGTAACTCTACAGCACTTTGAATACCTGCGGGTCCTGCGCCAATAATGACGACATCATATTCTTTTACATCTTTTTTTAAATTAGACATCTTCTTTGATCTCCATTCCCTCTACAACTTGTGTTTTACAAGCTTGAATACCAGAGACTCCATCTATTTGTACCAAACACTCAAAACAAATACCCATATGGCAAAAACTGCTTCTTGGAGTTTTATTATCAAAAGTCTTTCTGTTATATGGAATATCATTTATTGATAAGGCAGCAGATACATTATCTCCTTGTTTTGCCATATAAACTTTGTCATTGAAAGTAAAGGTTATATCTTTGTTAAAATTTGAAAATCTACTCATACAATTTCCTTTTCATTAAACCTATCTAGTGAAAAATCTTTCAGGTTATCTGGCATTTTTCCATTTAAAATAGATTTACTTACTTCATTTGCATGAAGAGGTGCTAATGTTATAGCACTGTGCGTTGTGATGACATGAAGCGTATTGTCAATAGTGTCATATATTGGTTTTCCATCTTGAGGAATAATTCTCAAAGAGGACCAACTTCGTATGAGGTTAACGTCTTTTAACATCGGTAAAATTTTGATTGATTTTTTCAGAATATTACTTACAATACCCTCATCAATGTTTATATCAAAACCCACGTCTTCATTTGAAACACCAAGTAACAGGGTTCCACTTTTTGTCTGTCGTACATTAAAACATGGAATCAAATCCAATGGTGGAACTTTTTGAGCTACAAGGATATGCCCTTTTTGTGGCTCCAATGGTACATTGATTCCCAGTTGTGCAGCCAATGGCATATTTGAAAGCCCTGCAGCCATTACCAACTGTTTAGCTCGTATAATCCTGCCATCTTGAGAAGTCACTTTATACTCGTCATTAGACTTATCAATTGTTGCTGTACTAAAGTGTGAAATATACTCAACTTTTTGTTTTTGCGCAAGTTTTAATTGCGCTTTTAATAAATGAAGTGGATTTAATAACCCATCTTGTTTATTATATGCTGCACCCACAATACTTTCACCTAATCCTGGATAGATTTTCTTTAATTCCTTTGCATCAAGCATGACAGTTTTTGAACTGTCATGTTGATAATAAGAGTTTAAATTTGATATTTTTTTCTCCAGCTTAGCGAACTCATCTTGTGTATGGCAAAAAGTTAAACCACCTGTTTTTATGTACTCGATGTCTATTTGACTTTTTTCTTCCAATTCATTTCTGAATTCACTCCAATCATAAGAGACTTGCTCACTCAAACGTGCATAGAAAGGTTGTTTATAGCCTTTACTTTGCATCCATGTCAAACCATAGTTTCCCACACTGGCTCTGTATGTATTGTCATAGGCATCCACAATAGCAATACTGCTATTACTGTTTTTACTTAACCCATAAGCAATGGAGCTTCCAGTAACTCCACCACCTATAATTAAAAAATCATATATTTTATTCATAATATTTGGCTCTTATTTAATTTGTTGTTTTTGAGTAGCACAATTTTGCATTGCAAATTTAGTATTTACAATATATAAAAATGCCAATGCACATAAACTAATACCAACACGAATTTCTGGAGAAACATCAACATATAATGCTAAAAATATACCCAATGGCGCAAGAAGCAATCTAACACTAAGTCTCATTTTATTTACAAAAAATCCAGTCAACGATATGGCAAATATTGTTAATCCCAGAATAATGCAGGATATATTTATAAAAATTGACATTGCTGTTCCTTGCATTAAAAGCTCAGGTACAAACAGATATGAAAATCCAACGATATACCCTGCAATAGCCAATCTTGATGCCTGAAAACCCGTCACTATTGGATCTGCACCGGAAATGGAGGCAGCAGAGTATGCAGCAATGGAAACAGGCGGGGTGGCATCAGCTAAGATGGCAAAATAAAATACAAAAAAGTGAGCAGCTAACATGGGTACATTAAAGTCATTGATCAGTGTTGGAGCACCAACGGCTGCAACGATAATATACGCAGGAGTTGTAGGAATTCCCATTCCTAAAACCAACGTCATTAAAGCGATTAACAAACCAGCTAAGAAAACGCTGTCCCCAACAACTTGAGTAACGAGACTACCAACAGATACCGTAATTCCCGTTTTTGTTAAAATCAGTACCATGATATTTGCACCCACACACGCAGTTGCAATCAAAATGGTATTTCTTCCTGCTGTTTGTAAAATTTCAACTGCTTTTTTAATTCCGATACGAGTATGTTCTCTCAACCAAGAAGTTAAAAATGTAACTAAAATTGCTATTAAGGCAGAATACGTAGGAGAAAACCTCATCACTAAAAGAGTGATAAGCACAAAAATGGGGATTAAAAGATGTATGTCTTTTAATATATCTTTCCATGTTGGAAGCTCATGTGCCTCCATACCTTTTAAGTTTAACTTTTTAGCTTCAAAGTGTACAGTGATAAATATCATTGTAAAATAACACATTGAACCCAATAGTGCAGCAACAATAATATCTGTATACGGAATTCCCGTCATTTCAGACATAACAAAAGCTCCCGCACCCATAATTGGTGGTGCACTTTGTCCTCCAACACTTGCAGCAGTTTCAACACCACCTGCAAAAGAAGCACTGTATCCTCTTTTTTTCATCATAGGGATACTAAACGAACCTGTAGTAAAAACGTTTGAAGAAGACGAACCACTCATTGAACCAAACAATGCTGATGTAAAAACAGCAATTTTTGCTGGACCCCCAGTGTATCTTCCGGCAACTTTTTTACCTACATTTATAAATAATCTTCCAGTCCCACTTCCCTCAACAATAGATCCAAAAATAAGAAATATTGCAATCAAGGTTGCAGATATCCCAGTGATGGAACCAAAAATTCCATTTCCGTTATAAAGGTACATCGCTTCAATTATTTCTGGAATTGATATATCCCTAAAATGAAAAAATCCTGGTAAATATTCACAAAAAATCAAATAAGCAAAACCAATAACTACAAGACCAAACATAACAGGAGAAACAACTCTTCTGATTGCTTCAAGAATCAGAACAATCATTACCCCACCGAGAATTAACTCAGCAGGTAATATTTCTGTTATATCTTCAAGTCTCATATTTATACGAAATGCGTTATAATACGAATACAGTGCTGGCACTGCAATTAGTAGAGCGAAGAAGTAGTCGAGCCCGCCCGGCTTATTGTCTACTCTAGCTTTACTATTTACTAAAAATCCAGGTTTCGTTAAAAAAACCAGTGGTAAAAGTAGTAATAGATGCAATGATCTCTGTTCTCGTGGTTCTAAAAATCCAATTGTTCCAGTATAAATATGAAATATACTGGCGATTAAAACGACTGCTCCAATAAAAATCTGAACATTCATTTTTTTTAAATTTGATAACATAACAGCTCCTAATCTTTTCTATTTAACGTATCCCATTTCTGCATAATATTTCAATGCACCTGGATGCGCTGGCACTGGTCTATTTTGTACAGCAGTTTTACAATCAAAAACTTTCATACTTGCATGAACATCAGGCAATGTAGATTGGTTTTCACAAATTGATTTTGTCATTTTATAAACAGTTTGCGTTGACAATTTATTACTCACTAAAATAATCGCTGCAGAATTTGCAGTTGAGGCATCACTGTTTTGACCTTTGTATACACCTTTTTCAATAGACGTATCTGTCATACTGTAAGTACTTTTTAAATGAGATAATAGGGGATTAGGAAGTTGCGTAACTTCACCATCTCTAGAAATCAACATATCAATAACACCACCATTTGGGGCACCTGTGTTTAATACAACATAATCAGTCATTCCATCTTTATATTGACTTGAAAGTTCATTTACATTTGCAAAAGTGATATCAAAACCTCTTTCTTTTAGTTTTGCATACGATGTTCCATAATATTTCATAATCCAAGAGAATATTTTTTCATCACTAGAACCGACTTTAGTAATACCAATTTTTTGATCTTTACCTTTTGTTAGCAAATCACCAATATTTGTGTATTGTGAATCAGCTGCTCTGATAACATGAAATTTTGTGTCAGATAGACTCATTCCAATCATTGAAATATTTGAGTGTGGTTTGTTTTTATAAACATCTTTTCCTTCACCAGCTAAATACGCTAAAGGACCTACACTGATGCCAATTTGACTTCTTCCTTTATTGATTTTAGATGGATTTGTAACTCCACCACCTGGCACTACTTTGATTCTTAAATCATTGTTATTTGTTTCAATTATTTTTGCAATTCCTGCAGACATTGTAAACCATGAACCACCTAATTGTCCAGATGTCCACTCAATTGTTTCTGCACTTGCAACACTTGCACCAATACATAAAGTCAGTATTCCAGCTTTAAATTTATTCATAATGTTCAACCTTTATTTGTTAATCTTTTCAGTTGCAGAATTTAAAATCATGCAACACCACATTTATTGTTTGAGTTGGCTTTATTTACCAAAAAATCCAGCAATCCAAACAGTCCAGTAACATTTTTATTCTCTCTCCTTTTTGCTAATTTAAATTAAATCTATATCAATTCTAAATTTAAAGATTGGGCAAAACCTTTTACATGTGACTCCACAGCAACTTGTAATTTATCAATCTCTTTATTTTCGACCATGTCTATTTTTGTTTGCCAGTCATCAATAGTGTCTTGAGTAGGTCTTCTGCTATAACCGCCTGAAAACCAGGCTCTTGCACATAAGTTATGAAGGGTTATTAACGTTTGAGACAATCTACTGTTTCCCACAGCTTGATAATATATGTTGTGGATTCTGTCTGTATAATTTTTCACTTCATTCAGACTCAATGTATCTATATGTCTGTTCAAGTTAAAGACGATAAAATTCATTTCATCCAGTTGTTCTTTTGTTATTCTTAATGGCACTGTTTTAGCTGCGAGTATTTCTAAAGGAATTCTCATCTCTAAAACATCTCTTAATTCATCTAAATCCAACTCTTTTACAAATGTACCTGATTGAGGTCTGGTTTCTATTAAACACTCTGCTTTTAGTTTCATAAAAATATCTCTAAGAGGGGTTCGTCCTATTTCATACTCTTCCATTATTTCTTTTTCGTTTAATCTGGTACCGTAAGGTAATTCTTGAGTGATAATTTTTTCTTGTAAATCTTTATATACTTTTTCTTTTTGGGCACTTCTCATAAATAAATCCTTAAATTCTTTTCAAACTAATATATTAATATATTAGTTACTGAAATGGTAACCCAGCTGTATAGCAAAAAAATAGCATTCCGATAACAAGGTGCTTCTGCATTTATATTCATGTGACTAAATAGTGATTTTTTGTCATTTTATTTGAAAAGAGTACTGAAAATTGATAAATATTTGATACAATACACAAAATTTAAGGATTTATTTTGATACGACTTGGTTCAAACTCACCTACACGAGCAATGATATTAAAAAACTTTGATATTGACTTTATACAAAATGGCGGTTCTTTTGATGAGGACAGTATCACTACAACAAATCCAAAATCCTTTGTCTATGAAGCAACCAAAGGAAAATACAATGAACTATTTTCAAAGTATGGAGTAAATGATATGCCTCTTTTGGTTTCTGATTCAGTGGTAACCAGTCAGGGTGAACTGCTACGAAAAGCCAAAGACGAAAATGATGCCAGAAGAATGTTAGAACTTCAAAGTGGAAGTCAAACATCTGTTATCACGTGTATGATATATAAATCAAAAGAAAAAGAACTCATTGACATTTCAATCACTACTTACATGTTTGATATATTTAAAGAAGAGGATATCGAAGCTTATATCAACTCAGGAGAATGTTTTGGAAAAGCAGGTGCTATTATGGTAGAGGGTTTTTGTAAACCCTATATCAAAGAAGTTGTAGGTTATGAAAGTTGTGCCATGGGACTGTGTATAGAAAAACTAATCCCATTTTTATAAAGCTATTATATTCTATTTACTAGTTGAGAAGGCAATAACCCTAGGTCTTCTTCAACTATCTTTGTATCTCCATGTTCTATGAATTCATCTTCATATTCAAATGAGATAACTTGAACATCTAAGTTATTTTTACTTACAAATTCTAAAAGTGCGGAACCTACTCCACCTTGGTAGGATGAATCAGAAAATACATACCAAGTTTTATGCTTAGAGGCTAATTGTTTCAATAGCTCTTCATCTAAAGGTTTTACAAATCTTAAATCTAAAATTGATAATTCTTCCGCATGAAGTTTTTCAGTGGCAATTGCTCGACTTACTCCTGCTCCATAACCAATTAGAAGTTTATCATTATCTGTTTGTTTTAAAAGCTCTGCAATTCCAAGTTCAAATTTAGTTGCATCGTATTTAAGTTCATCATACGCACCTCTTGGATATCTAATAGCACAAGGACTGGTACATTCATATCCATACTCAATTGCATATTCAAGTGTTTTACTGTCTCTTGGAGCGCAAAGAATCATATTGGGGATAAGTCTTAAAAATGAGATATCAAATACACCTTGATGTGTCTCTCCATCATTACCAACAATCCCTGCTCTATCAATGGCAAAAACCACTGGTAAATCCATCAAACAAACATCATGTATGATTTGATCAAAACCTCTTTGTAAAAAAGTCGAATAAATAGTAATAAAAGGTTTAAAACCCTCTTTTGCCATAGCTGCCATTGAAGTTACTGCATGTTGTTCTGCAATAGCCACATCCCAGAATCTGTCTGGAAATTCTTCTATTAATTTATCAATTCCAGTTCCACTTGGCATTGCAGCAGTCACACCCACTACATTTTTCTTTTTTCGCGCAAGATTTAATAATGCATCTGCAAAAACTGCGGTTGCAGATTTTGGACCAGATTTTTTCTTAAATTCACCTGTTTTTACATCAAAAGGTCCTACTCCATGCCAATGTTCATGATGACCTTCTGCTATTTCATACCCTTTACCTTTAACAGTTTTGGCATGAACAATGACGGGTTTGCCCATTCCTTGAGCCAGTTTTAGTACTTCAATGGTTTCTTCAATATTATGTCCATCTATGGGCCCAATATAATCGATACCCATCTCTTCAAAAAGAATTCCCGGAGTAATAAGTTTGATACTTTCTTCAACTTTTTTAGCTATATAGGAAGTACCCTCAGAAAAATGGTTTTTGAGAATGGTATCAACTCGCTCCCTTATTCCTTGATATACTTTTCCAGCAAGCAATTTACTTAAATGCTTAGAAATTGCCCCAATAGGTTTTGCAATACTCATTTCATTATCATTTAAAATGATAACCATAGGATATTTTCTATCTCCAAGTTCATTTAGAGCTTCATAAACCATACCAGCAGTCATAGAACCATCACCTATCATAACAACGGGAACTCTATTTTCACCTTTTAGTGCAATCGCTTTTGCTGCGCCCACGCCAAGTGAAATAGACGTTGAACTGTGTCCAGCAACAAAGTAATCAAACTCACTCTCTTTAGGTTTTGTAAATCCACACACACCATCAAATTGTCTAATGGTATCAAAACTATCCCAACGACCCGTTAGAAGTTTATGAGGATAACATTGGTGCGAAACATCAAAAATAAATGGGTCTTTATTTACATCAAATACATAATGCATGGCAACGGTTAATTCAACCGCACCCAATGTAGAACTAAAATGTCCACCATTTTGACTGACTACTTCAATAATTCTATCTCTAATATCAGCACTTAAGGTTTCTAATTCTTTTAGGTTCTTATTTTTAATATTCATTAAATTTCTTTTTATAAACTCTCGTTATTTTCTAAATTAAATAAAACATCATCCAGTACTTTAAATACTTGAGTGTTTTGATCATTTGAACCAATAGTTATTCTAATAGCATTTACACCATAACCTGTTAAATCTCGAACAATCACACCTCGCTCAAGTAAAGCTTGTGCCACTTGTGCAGAGATAAACTTGTCTTCAAACTTTAAGGTAATAAAGTTTGTATATGAAGGAATATATGAAAACCCTTTTGCTGTTGCATACTCTTCATATCTGACCATTTCTTCAAAGTTTTTAGCAATAGAATTGGTTACAAATTCTTCATCTTTTAATGCTTCAATGGCAGCTGCCAATGATAATGTCGTAATATTAAAGGGAGGTCTTAATTTTAATAGTGAACCAATAACATCTTTTTTTGCAATTCCATATCCAACCCTCATACCACCAAGGGCATAGGCTTTAGAAAAAGTTCCTAAATAAATTGCATTGGGGTATTTTGTAATTAAATCATGTGCATCAATTTTTTTCTTTTCATCTTTAAAAGAGGCATACTCTTGATAAGCACCATCAACAACAACTAAGGTTTCTTTGTCAACTTCATCTAAAAATGCATAAACATCTTCTTTATCTAAACATTCACCTAATGGGTTATTGGGTAAACATAAGAATATTACATCAGCTCCATGTTCTTTATACATTTGGCTAAATTGAGCTAAGTTATGTTCATCATCAACAGTTTTAATGATATTAGCTCCCGCTTGTTTACCATAAATTTCATACATAGCAAATGTTGTTTTACTCATAAGAATATTTGAGCCTTCAACACATTTTGATTTCACACAAAAATCTAAAACTTGGTCACTTCCTGCTCCAATGATAATATTTGAACTTTGAACTTCAAACTTTTGGGCTAATGCTTCTTTTAATTCATACATTGAATCATCAGGATACATAAACATATTCTTTGCCACTTCTTGAATCTTTGCAGTTACTTTTGAACTTGTACCATATGGATTTTCATTTGATGCTAATTTAATAATATCTTTTGTATCAACGCCATATTCTCTTACAACCAACTCAATTGGTTTACCAGCTTCATATACTTTTACATTGTCTAATATTTTGTTAAATTCCATGCTAATCCTTAAATATCTTCTATTTCTTTTACATATGATCCTAAATACTTTATAGAATCATTATGTTTACTAAAAACTGTTTTTACATTTTCATCATCTTTATGACCATCAAAGTCAATAAAAAAGATTGAATTACCTTCAACGATATGTGATTTAATTTTTGTAAGATTTAATCCCGCCTCATCAAAATCAGTCAAAAACTCAACCAAGGCTCCAGGAGTATTTGGAAGTTTTGCTAAAATTGAGGTTTTATCTTTACCACTTTGAGCATTTTCAAAATTACTTACGATAAAAAATCGTGTTTTGTTATTGTCTTTATCTTCTATATCTTCAAACAAAATAGGTAGATTACATATTTTTGCAGCAACGTGAGAACAAATTGCAGCGCTGTTTTTATTTTGTAAAGCATATTTTGCTGCTTTTGCTGTTGATTCTACAGGAATATGTTCGACTTCATCCAATCCCACATTTTCTAAAAATCTATGACATTGTTCAAAGGCAATATCTTTTGAATAAATAGCCTTAATATCTTTTACATTTTCACAAGAAGTTGCCAGTGTATGATGAATATCAATCACAACTTCTGCAATAACTTTTACATCATAAGAACTTAAACAATTAATCGTGTCACTGACAATTCCATTTGATGAATTTTCAATGGGTATTACTCCAAATCTTGCTTTTCCACTTGATACTTCTCTAAATACACCTTTGATAGATCCAATTGGTAAATAAGCACTCATAGCCCCAAATCTACTTTCAGCTGCTTGATGAGTAAAGCTTCCTTCAGGTCCAAGATAAGCAATATTTTCTGGCAATTCAAGATTTCTAGATATGGCAAAAACTTCTAAAAAAAGTGCTTCAATGGCTGCACGGTTTAGTTTTCCAGAATTTAAGTTGTCCAATCTGTCTATAATAGCTCGTTCTCGTTCAGGTCTGTAAATAGCGCCACCACTGTGTGCTTTTAAAACACCCACTTGATGAACGATTTCCATTCTTTCATTTATAAGTTTTAATACTTCATTATCAATAGAATCTAATTTATCTCTTAACTCATTTAATCCGGTTTCATTCATATTTCATTCCTGTTCAGAAGTTGTATTACTTCACTCATATCTTTACAAATATATTCTGGTTTTTCATCTTCACTTAACGTGGGGATTACTTCATTGGCTGCTTTTACTTTGCCACTTAAAACTAAAATTGCATTCATGCCTAACTTTTGAGCACCCACAATATCACCCATCATATCATCAGATATAATTGTGATATCTTTAAAATCTAAATCTAATAGTTCTCTGGCTTTATCATAGTAGTTAAAGCTTGGTTTTCCAACTACCTTATACTCTTTATTCACTGCAAATTTTATCATATTCATAATAGCACCCACACCAGGATATCGATTACCTTCTTTCAAGTATGTTGATGTTTCATGCATTCCAATTAAATCATCCGTTTTATAAGCACATTCAATCATCTTTGCATAATCTTCATTGTCATAATCTTTTTTAATAGACACAATAAGTGAAGCTGGATTATCATAATCAAACTCATATCCCAATTGTTTTAAAACGAGTAAAAATTCATCTGCCCCAAAAGCTGCAACATTTTTTTTCAATGCAACTTTTTCTAATAAAGAAAAAGGATCAATATAATTTTTTATATTTAATCCTTTACCTTGTAATACTTTTAAAAAATCATCACTTTTAGCTTTGGTATTATTTGTAATAACCATATAAGGTATTTTCTTTTCATTTAGTGAATCTATAAACTCAATTGCACCAGCAATTGGTTCCTTTTTTTCATCACAGATTAATGTACCTTGCACATCAATGAAAAAACCTTTTTTAATCATTATTATCTACAATCTTATTTAAGAAAATCAACTTCTGAAGCAATTAAGTCTTCAAAAGTTTCTCTTTTTCTAATCAGTCTTGCTTCTCCATTGTGAACCGCAATTTCAGCAACTTTTCCTCTTGTATTGTAATTACTTGCCATTGTAAAACAGTAAGCTCCAGCACTGTAAATAGCTACTAAATCATTATGTTGTGTTTTAGGAAGGTTTATATTTTTTGCAAAAAAATCTCCACTTTCACAAATAGGACCTACAAGATTACAATCACTTACATTTTCACTTCTATCTAAAACTTCTAACTTATGTGATGCACCATATAATGCAGGTCTAATTAAATCATTCATAGCTCCATCGACTATGACAAATCTCTTATCGCCATTTACTTTTTCATATAATACTTTAGTAATAAAAGTTCCAGCATTTCCAACCATTGATCGACCTGGTTCACAAATAATTGTAATATCTAAACCAAACAAAGCTTTTAGTACACCTTGGGCATATTCATTGATATCAATTAAAATTTCATCGTCATAAACAATACCTAATCCACCACCAATATCAAAGAATTTAAGTTCAATGTCAAGAGCATGTAAATTCCTAACTAAGTCTGAAACAATTTGAATTGATTCTAAAATTGGCTCCAACTCAGTCAATTGACTACCAATATGTAAATGAATTCCTTGAGGATCCAAGTTTTCCGAGTTTTTACATTTGATATAGATTCTTTTCGCAGTATCGATATCAACACCAAATTTATTCTCATGCAACCCAGTTGAAATATAAGGATGTGTTTTAGGGTCAATATTTGGATTTACTCGAACAGAAATCCTTGCAACTTTATCTAAACTTTTTGCAATTTCTTCTATTCTTTCAAGCTCTGCATATGACTCAACATTTATCATTAAAATACCCAATTCTAATGCCGTTTGGATTTCATAATCTATTTTTCCAACACCAGAAAACATGATTTTGTATTTAGAAACACCCGCTTTAAGTGCTCGTTTAACTTCACCAATAGATACACAATCTGCACCTGCTCCCAAATCTGCTAAATGTTTAATCACACTCAAGTTTGAGTTCGCTTTTACTGCGTATGCAATTAACGATTTTCGCGCTCTAAATGCATCTTTTAAAGTGCTGTATTGTTCAGTGATATGATTGAAATCATACACATAATAAGGCGTTCCATATTGTTGCGCTAGTTCTTTATAATTTATATTCATATATATTCCATTTGTTAAAATCTTAATTTAAAATTCCAGTGAATCAAAAATTAAAATTTCATCATAAGATAAGTAGTCAGAAAGTGTGAGATTTTGTCTTAGTCCAAGGCGAATAAGGGATTTAGGCAGGAGCTTACAAAAAGTAAGTGAGTGCTTAAATCCCTTTTTTAACGCCGGTATCAGTCAAAAGCTTACGCTTTATGACTATTTATCGCCGTTCCAGGCAATAACTTGTTTACCTTCTTCATTGATTTTCGTTGCTGGCATACCCATGATATTGAATCCGTTATCAACATAATGAATTTCACCCGTAACTGCTGAACTCAAGTCAGACAATAAGTACATACCAGAATTTCCTACTTCATGAATCGTCACATTCTTTTTCATTGGAGCATGCGCTTCATTCCATTTAAGCATAAATCTGAATTCACCAATTCCAGCAGCTGCTAGCGTTTTAATAGGACCTGCACTGATTGCATTAACTCTAATCCCATCTTGACCTAAATCTTCAGCCATATACTTTGTAGTCATTTCAAGTGCTGCTTTTGCAACTCCCATTAAATTATAATTAGGAATATATTTTGCTCCACCATAATACGTTAATGTTAAAATAGAAGAATTTTCACTTAACAATGGTTTTAATTCTCTTGTTACTTCAATTAAAGAATAAACAGAAACATCCATTGCAATATCAAATGAAGATTTTGGAATATCATAAAATCTTCCTGTTAATCCATCTTTTGGAGCAAAAGCAATTGAGTGAACAATAAAATCAATTTGTCCCAAATCTTTTTCCAAAGATACTTTTAGCGCTTTAATTTCTTCTGGATTTGAAACATCACAAGGATAAACTAAATCACTGCTTCCAAACTCTGCAGCTATTGGTTCAACTCTTTTTTTCAATGAGTCATTTAAATATGTAAATGCAATTTGTGCACCTTGATCAGCACACGCTTTTGCAATACCGTACGCAATAGATTTATTATTCGCAACTCCAAGAATTACGCCTTTTTTGCCCTTCATTATCATGTTAACTTCCCCTTATTTTATAAATTATTTGAAATTTCTATTATTTTACAAAAGTCTTCTTCAATCCAACTAGCCGTTCCAATTAATGCACCATCCACATTGGGTACATTTAAAATTTCTTTGATATTATTCACTTTAACACTTCCACCATATAACAGTGGTTTATTAATTTTTTGTTTGATTGCACTGTGAACATTTGAGATATCCAAAGTTGTTGCAGTTACTCCCGTACCTATTGCCCAAACAGGCTCATATGCAAGAATTAAGTTGTCATAATTAACATCAATTCCTTCAAATTGTTCCCATACGTACGTCAGTGTTTCTTCAAGTCCTGCTTCTTTTACTTCTAAGGGTTCACCAATACAATAAATAATTTTATATCCCAAATCAGAATAGAATTTAAATTTAGAAGCAATTGATTCTTGAGACTCACCTAAGACATGTCGTCTTTCACTGTGTCCAATTAAAATTGTTTTTATATTAAATTCATCTAATTGAGAAGTTCCAATTTCACCAGTGAATGAACCCTTTTGTGTAGGATATGCATTTTGAGTTCCAATTGTAAAATTTGAAACTGTATCAAAATTATCCAGTGAAGTAGCCGTTGGAAAAACATATACTTCATTGGTAAAATCATTTTTTTCTAAAAAAGAATTTACATTAGTTATAAATTCTTTCGTTGATTTTCTTGTATGGTTGGTTTTAAAATTAGCTGCAATAATTGCCATTTTTATTCCTCACACACTAAAGCTTTAACACCAGGAAGTATTTTTCCTTCAATTAATTCTAAAGAAGCTCCACCACCTGTTGAAATAAAAGTCATATCATCTTCATCACCAGTAACTCGAACTAAATCAGCAGTATCTCCACCACCAACTATCGTTGTAGCATATGAACTTGCAACTGCGTGAGAAATCTTAGCACTTCCTTTTTGGAATTTTTCCATTTCATAAACACCCATTGGTCCATTCCATAGAATGGTATGTGCATCTTCAAGTGCTTGAGTAAATAACATTGCTGATGCTGGTCCAATATCCAACCCCATCCATCCTTTTGGAATTTCTTGAGTCGTTGTTGGTTTTGCAAAAGCTTCTTGGCTAAATGATTCAGCAGCTACCACATCTACAGGAAGATAAAATTTAACTCCTAAGGTTTTTGCTTCATCCATTATTTTAAGCGCTTCGGGGATTAAATCTTCTTCTACAAGTGAGTTTCCAATATCATGTCCCAAGGCTTTTAAAAATGTAAATGCCATTCCTCCACCAATGATAATTTTATCAACTTTTGGTACAAGGTTATACAGGGCTTGTAATTTTCCAGAAACTTTAGAACCACCAACTAAAGCAACAAATGGTCGTTTTGGTTCGTGGATAATTTTATGGAAAAAATTAATCTCTTTAGCCAGTAAAAAACCAGCTGCTTTGCTATTTTTATCGAAATATTTCGTAATACCTTCAACTGATGAATGAGCTCTGTGAGAAACTCCAAAAGCATCATTAATATAAATATCTGCCATTGATGCAAGTGTTTTTGACAACTCTTCATCGTTTTTAGTTTCACCCTTGTTATATCGAAGGTTCTCTAAAAGTAAAATCTCACCTGCTTGAAGATTTTTTGCAATCTCTAATGTATCAGGTTGAATAACATTTTTTGCCATGATAATTTCTTGTTTTAAAAGCGTATGAAGTCTTTTAGCAACTGGAAGTAGTGAAAATTTCTCTTCAAAAATTTCTTTAGGTCGACCAAAATGAGAAGCTAAGATAACAGAACAATCTCTGTCAATACAATATCGAATCGTACTTAATGCTTCTCTTATTCTTCTGTCATCAGTAATGTTGCTGTACTCATCCATGGGTACATTAAAATCACATCTGATTAATACTTTTTTACCGCTTATATCTATATTTTTTATCTCTTGTAGTTTCATCAAAATCCCTATTTTTTAGAAACGAACAGTGCCATATCAATTAATCTTGAAGAATAACCCCACTCATTGTCGTACCATGTCATCACTTTTATCATATTTCCAGCAACAACTTGTGTTAAATCTGAAGCTATGATTGTTGAATTTGTATTTCCTACGATATCTGAAGATACCATCATTTCATTGTCAACGGCAACAATTCCAGGAAGTTCAGCTGCTTTTGCTTCAAACAATGCATTTAGTTCTTCTTTTGTTGTGTCTTTTTTAACAACAACATTTAAATCAACCATAGAAACATTTGGTGTTGGAACTCGTACACTTTGACCATGTAGTTTTCCATCTAATTGAGGCATAATAAGTCTCATAGCTTTAGCTGCACCTGTAGTTGTAGGTATCATATTTTGTGCACCTGCTCTGGCTCGTCTT
>Ga0209707_1001046_pt1 | contig 16010 bp, 14 predicted proteins | sample EN4Hudsemesocosm_FD_184630 | JGI IMG/M metagenome (GOLD analysis project Ga0209707, IMG submission 184630) | Methane-oxidizing microbial communities from mesocosms in the Hudson Canyon - EN4B Hudson Canyon (SPAdes) (version 2) | ecosystem: Environmental > Aquatic > Marine > Cold seeps | place... | reverse complement strand
TCGCACAATTACCTGAGCTGCATAATAATACCGAAATAGCACAATTAAAAACCTACCCAGATCAACCCGTTTTAAAAGAACAAAAACGCAATGAAGGCTTAATTGCCTTTAGAGAAGAGAAAATTGCTTTTATTCCTTCACAAGCGGGCAGTTATCACTTAGCTGCTATTGAAATACCCTGGTTTAATACGCGAACTCAAACTATGGAAATTGCCCGAGTTGCTGAAAGAACAGTAATAGCTATTGCTGGCTCTACAGCGCAACAAAACAATTCTACAATTGATCCTGCAGCAGCAACTGCTATAGAGCCTGTTTCTGTCACCCCGGGTACAACCCTGGTTAAAACTGTAGAAAACAAATTCTGGATGTGGCTCTCTATTATTTTAGCCAGTGGCTGGCTACTGACCCTTTTATTTTTCATCACACAGCGCAAAGCTAAACAATTATCCCCCGCCCCCATCGATAACAAAGAAATCACTATAAAAGAAAGCATTAAGGCATTAAAGAAAGCCTGTGCTGAAAATAATTCCCTGGCCGCTAAAAATGCCTTATTAGCCTGGGGGAAAATACTTTACAGTAGCCAAACATTATCAGCAATTGCTCCTCATTGCGAGGCGCGCTTGAGAGATGAGATTTTACACTTAAATCAAAGCCTGTATGCCAGCCTGGAAGAACCCTGGCAAGGCAAAAAATTATTTCAAACCTTTACAGAAAATAAGGCGCGTAAAAAAGTGGCTAAAACAATAAATGATGCTTTAGAGCCTCTTTATAAGGTATAACACTATCTATTATTCATGATTATTAACTAACAGATAAAAGCCATGAAAAAAGAAGAATTTCAGCTAGGACAAGAGTTTTATACAGAAACAGGGAAATGGCGATGTACGGATATCGGAACTCGAGTTATTGTCGCGATTCAATTAAACCAGGAAGATTCTAGCAATTATAATGACCCTCCATTCTCTATAGCCGAATATGTTTTCGATGAGACCGATATAGAATCATGCAGCCTTAACTCAGTTGCATTTGAAGATAATATTGCTGACATAATTAAAAGCAAAAAATTCAATGAAATTGAAGATGCATTTATGTTTACCAATTCAGCTGGCTATGGTGAAAACTCTGCTTTATTAGATAAGAATACAGGAAAGGTTTACTTCCATTCTGATTGGGTTGACGTGGATGAACAGGACGTCCTTGCCGAAGAAGACTTTGACTCAACAGTCCATATTCATTTACCTCATAAAAATGATCTGGACTTAGGTAAAGACCTTGTTTTTGAGTTTACAGAACAATATATGCCTGATGATGAATATAAGGTGGATCAGATATTTAGTAAAAAAGGCGCTTATTCAAGATTTAAGGACTTATTGCAGTCTAAAGACTTATTAGAAAAATGGTATGAGTTTGAAAACCGACATCAACAAATTGCACTCATTCAATGGTGTAAAGAAAATGATATATCTTTCTAAACTTGGCCTGTCAGGCTCACACTGAACAGTAAGATTGATGGGCACGCTAACGCTTTGCCCATCCTACAGTCTATTAAAGACGACCATATCAGGACTCATGGCAACATGTAGTGTGGGTAGGTTTTGATCATAAACCAAAGACCCGGTCTCGCCTTCTCTCGCCTAAGATCACAATAAAGAAAAGATAAGGAAGTTTATTGAGCCATACCTGTAAAACAGAGCTCAAGCACCTCATTTATTAATATTCAATGTAGCGACTTTAATGCTCTCAAGAAATTAAAAAGTCGTTATTTACGACATTAAACCCAAATAACGACTTTTTTATTCAGTAACCTTTACAAATTAATGCCCACCATGATGTCCTTCTGGAGCTTTAATTACAGTAACAGATGCTGCCTTACCATTTTCAACCGTCCATTCAGAAGTTTTGTTATTAGTACAGGTTTGAATGATATCAAAAGATATTTTTTGTGAATCTACACCTTCTGGAAGTAGAGTGGCTTTGCCGCGAAATTGTGCCTTCAATACATAATCCGTAGGTAAAGAGATGCCAGAAATAGTAATACTGTTAACTTCATTAGATTCTTGCCATTCACCATTAGCCTCACCTGTCTGCCTGTCAATAGTTTCTACCAACACATCATGTGAATCAGTACCTAGTTTATACCAAGATAAAACAGGTCTGACACCAATAAATGCCTGACGATCATCAAGCGCACCTTGAGAGTTTGGAATATTTATAGTGATTTTTTTGGTTGGAAGGTGGCCACAACCATGAGGAACTTGTATCGTCAAATAAGCGGTTTTATTTTCAACAATTTCTTTTTCGATAATTGATGAATGAGCAGAAGCCGTAGCGGTGAAAGCAAGTAAGCCAAGAGAGATCAGCGTGTTTTTTAATAACATTAGAGTAGGATCCTTGTAAAAAATTGTTTAAGTAAGTGAGCTATCAACCCACAAATACAACTAACGCAAATTACATACCATAAATATTTTCATCAAAAAAACAAATAAAACTAAGACGCAAGCCTATGAATTACAATGAGAACCATTATCATTACTTTATAGTTTTATTATACGGTGATCTTCTAAATAACAATATAATTAATATGGTTTTAATTTAACTATGTTATTTAACACACTAAAAGTAAGTCATATCCCACGCCTAGTAGGTAACACCCTACATTTTAAACATTTTCAAAAATAGCACAGAGGAAGAGATACAGTTAAACAATATAAAACTATTTATATATCAATCTCTTATTATTACGAGTGCTACGTGGTCTGATTTAGCTTTAAATTAAGGCCTAAAAATTGCTTCACCACCAATAATAACAATAGTAATGATTCTCATTACTACTAAGTAACAATATAATAATTTTATGATAAGCAGATATATTGCCTTTTCCTTTCTTCCCTTCATCTTTTCAACTTTTGCGTTTGCTGCAAAACCAGGGGACCTAGCTCCCACATGCATTACGGAGCATATTGAAAACGGCCAAACACTGGACATTGCTAACTATAAAAACAAGGTCATCTATGTTGATTTCTGGGCATCCTGGTGCCCACCCTGTAAATTATCATTCCCTAGCCTTAACAAATTACATAACGAGCTTTATAAGCAAGACTTTGAAGTGATTGCTATCAACTTAGATGAAGATAAAAACGATGCTCTGGAATTTCTGCAACATAATCCAGTAAAGTTTACGGTTGCCTATGATGGCAAAGGAAAGTGTCCTAGCGGGTACAATGTAATGGCTATGCCTAGCTCATACATAATTGATAAGCAGGGAGTCGTTCGTGAGGTTCATCTTGGTTTTAATGAAGACAGCATTAACCATATACGTAAAACTGTTTTGACTCTACTGGCTGAATAGATTTGATGAATTTAGTTTTATCAAGGTGCTTGTGCCTAAGTAGCGGTTTAATGTTGGGGGCTTGTACGCCAAATATACAGCCATGGGAAAGAGGTATTCTGGCTAAACCTCACATGTCTACTCAGAGCAATGCCATTGAAGCCTCTTTACGTCAGCATTTGCTGCTTAGCAAAGAAGCCTCGTCGGGTGGACATAACGCAGGAGGTGGCGGCTGTGGCTGCAATTAAGTCTGATACCATTAAGGCCTTAACTGCAGCCGCTCTTTCTTTACCTGGTATGTTAGCAAAAGCTGAGGCAGCTCAGGTCAGTACACAAGCCTTTGCAGATTTTCAGTATGGACACTATCAAGAAAGTGATGATCGAATTTCAGTTGATATCTACCAGGGAATCATTGTACTGCCTGTTTCAAAATCGATAGAACTACAAAGTAACTGGGTGGTAGACACATTTTCTGGCGCCACTCCTGTATTAACTATGCCCGATTCTGCTGCAGAAAGTACTACGGGGGCCTCTGGAATTAATGGCGTTGATAGCAGCAAAAATGTCAATGCTGATGAGCAATCCGTGCAGGTAATGACGGGCGCATCGACTCGTGAAACTCGCTATGGTGTTGATTTGGGGTTCAGTTATTTTTTGGATAATTTAACCCTGCATGCTTCAGGCAGTCGTTCAGAAGAGCCTGATTACCTCTCTCATGGCTATCACCTGGGAATGGATTGGGAGTTCAACCAAAAATTTAATACCATCTCACTAGGTTTTGGGCAAAATTTTGATCAGATTGAACCTACGACGCGCTCTTTGAGTGAGGAAAAAACTGACCATCATTTTCAGTTAGGTTTTAGTCAGATAACCAGTAAGAAATCACTATTACGATTAAGTGCAAATTACACGCTCAGTAAAGGCTATTTATCCAACCCTTATAAAAAAGTATTTATTCAAGGATTAGCTGTTGGTAGTGACTTGCAAAATGGTGGTTTCAACAAGGTATTTTATGAAAACCGTCCAGATAAACGTAATCAATGGTCAGTTTCCTTGGGGTATATTCAATATTTTTCTGCACTCGACTCTTCTTTGCACCTTGATTACCGATTTTTTACTGATAGTTGGGATATTGTTTCTCATACCCTTGAAGCTGTATATCATCAACCATTAGCCAAAGGCTGGATGCTGATCCCAAGGCTACGTTATTACACACAAACTGACGCCCATTTTCATCAAAATTATTATTCTGAAGCACGAGCCGACAATCATTATTCCAGTGATTTCCGGCTGGCAGAGTTCGGCAGTCTTGGAGGTGGTCTTAAATTGACTAAGGAATGGCAACGAGTCTCTAGTTTAACGGAAAGCATTAAGCTGGAAGCCGGTTTTGAATACACAGCCCATGCGGCTAATTTAAAATTAGGCCACCATAGATCTTCCAGCGTAACTGACTTTGAATACGTTCTATTTACTGCCGCAATAAAAATCCAGTTTTAACTTAATTAATTTAAGCTATAACAATCAATCTCTCTCTTTAGCCCATATCTTTCCAGTTGGATCCATTGCCAGCTCCCACTCTTCGCCGTTACCAAGCACATCGATTTCATACTCAATATCGCCATCAGGGTGTTTTATTTTTTTTCCTTTTCAACGCTTAATTTTTTAAATGTTTGCTTTAACTTATCGACTACTGCCTTAGGTAATTCTAAAATATCTATATCTTCTTCGTAGCCAAAGTATTTGCCTTGTGGAGTGTAAAGTAATTCTTGTTTTTCCCCATTAAGGAACGTGTATGAAATAACCTCCCGACATTATTGAGTTGCTCAAAAAGTTGCAGTTGTCTATTTCACAGTGCTGTTAACTTAAGCATTCCACCTAATAATTCACAAAATGTAATACAATGTTTCTATCAGAAACAAAACTGCCATCAGACAATAAATAATGCATTTTTTAGAACCAAATCAAGATTACCGAGACAGTACTTTACGAAAAGACAGTGAATTATCTGTTGATGAGCTTAAAGCTGATGCAGAAAAGCATTACGATGATTGCTACCATGACTATTTATTTGCCTGGTGCAACAAGGAAAACCTGGCCTTACATTACGGTTACTGGGATCAACAAACCACATCACATCACCAGGCCTTAATTAATAAAAACCAGGTACTTTATGATACTGCGGGAATTTCTCCTCAGGCCCATGTATTAGATGCGGGTTGTGGTATTGGTGGCAGCTCTATCTGGATGGCTAAGCAGCATGGCAATACCATGACTGCTATCACCATCAGTAAACAACAAACGGTTTATGCTGCTCAGCATGCTAAGCGCCAGGGAGTTGCGGATAAAACTGATTTTCAGGTCTCTGACTTTTGCAACACCCCCTTTGAAGATGAATCATTTGATGTCATCTGGGGACTGGAAAGTATTTGTCATGCACTCAACAAAGGTGATTTCCTTAAAGAAGCTTTTCGTTTATTGCGCCCAGGCGGACGAATTGTTGTTTGTGATGGCTTTATTACCCGCCGTGAGTTTTCTGATGATGAATGGCAGGATATTGTGGTTTGTTTAAATGGCTGGGCTGTTCCAAATCTATGTTCGCGTGATGAATTTAATGGCTTGTTAGAACAAAATCAATTTACCGATATTGCTTATAAAGATATTACAGCTGAAACATTACCTTCGGCTGACTATATGTATAAAGTTGCCAAACGCTTAAGACCTGTTCAGCTATTGAGTCAATGGCTAGGATTAAGAACTAAGGCTCAAACGGCTAACTATAAAGTAGGAATCGCTCAACATCGCCTGTTTACTGATAATCTGGTTGAGTATGGGATATTTACTGCGACTAAACCGCTATAACCCCTATTTGTAGAGACGTAGCATGCTACGTCTCTACGGTATCACGGCTATAAGGTTCTATTTATTTTTAATGCCTTCAATCTGCATCTCTACACCAAAATATTGCATAACTCGCTTTACCCCGTGTAAAACTGGAATAGCGCCTCCCATGGCCACCGCATCAACCAAACAATACCAGGCCGCTACCCCACTAGGTGGATTGCCTTGAGTCAACATTGATGCAGGATCAATTGCAGCCCAGTTCCATGTCCCTAGAGATGTTCCTATTATTTCGACCCAGGTGGTAATAAAGAATGCGCCTAAATACACCATAGGCGAGCGGCCTTTAAATAAAAATACTAAGTAGATAAAAAATAAAACGGCGCCTATCTGATCTGATCTTCCTAAAATAGCAAATAATGCCAAAATAGCCCATGCCCCCCCGACTAAAACCACAAAAGCTGTAATTGCTCTGGCATGCTTCAAGAATAGATCCGTACGACCAAGAACTATTGCTGTTAAATAAACCAATCCATGCCCTGCTGGAACAAACCACGGCAGGTTTTCCAAGCGATAGGTATATCCTGACATATAAATAGAGGCAAAATTCTCACCGATTGTTGCAAATGTCACCGCAACAAAGACTTGTGCTCTGACATACTTGCACTCACCAATCAGTATAAAAATCAATGATGCCCAGCCAGCAACTCCCAAGGCATATTGCAACTCTATACTTGCTACTGAATCTATTAAAAAACATAAAGCCACTGCTGCAAAGGCAAAAGCAATAATATAATAATCGCGTTGATTATGCGTAACTTCAATATCCTTCGCTGGAAAATGCCTTAACATAGAACCTCTTTTTAACTATCTTCTACCAGCAATAATACCAAGGTTAATCCTGTAATTATTGCCTGTTGTTGAAAATGGTGGATTGCGCTGGCGCTTATCCACCCTACAAGGAAACGTAAATCTTGTGCTTCTTATCAAATAAAAATATAAGCAACAAAGATATATCTTATTGCCTTACCAATAAAAATTGCAATGCATGATAACAACAAGGGTAATTTTAACCAGCCACCAGCAAAGCATAAACCATCTCCAACGACGGGCAACCAGGAGAAGAATAAAGTCCATATTCCCCAACGCTTCACCATGGCCAAAGACTTTTGTTTTTTCCCTGAAAGCACCTCTTCAGCGGGGAATTTCTTTGCCGCCAATATCCCTAGTACCCACGTAGTTAAAGCGCCTAGAGTATTACCTACTGTCGCCGTTAACACCAGGCCTTCAACATTATATAACTTTTCTGAAACCAGATAAGCGAGTACGGCTTCAGAGCCTCCTGGGGCAATAGTTGATGAAATAAAGGCACTTAAAAAGAGCCCCCATAAAGCAATAAGTTGTTCCTGCATTTGTTTTTCCCATAAAAAAACCCCTGAAATCTTATGATTTCAGGGGTTTTTAATGTCCAGTCTATTTATCAGATAATTCTATGGATTTTTTTGAAGAAACCATACTAATTAGCCCAGTGATTAATTTAATAATTAAACCAATCACTTTAGCTAGCATTTCAAAAACATAGCTGATAATTTCTCCACCCGCCATACCTTTAAAGCGACGAGCTAATAATGGAGCTAAGATCAACCCTGCAGCCAAACCAATAATCAAAATACCTGAAATAGCAGATTCATTGTCTGCTGCCGCGACTGCCGCGGCCTTTTTTTCCTTACTTGTTAATGGTTTTGCGACAACTGGCTCAGGAATACTATCGCTGTAATCATCCTGAATAACATAAGCTGTTACCCCTGGAATACTGGGTAAATCACCACTGCCCTTACCAATTTTTAACTGCGCTTTCATCCCTTTTTCCATGTGCTGAGAAATATCACAATGGACTAGATAAGTTTTATCATTAGGTGGAAAAATTAAAGTACCTGAAATTTTTCCAGGACCCGTCACTTCCAGATGAAACATACCTTTAGGGTATAAATACTTAGGCAAACCATGCATCATCCATTGATGACGAATACTATCTTCATTAATAAAATTGACAGTTAACTTGGTACATGGCTCAAACTGATATTCCTGCTTATCAAAGGCAAACATTGTACCAGGGAATTTTTCTGAATATTTATGACCGGCATAGACAGTAATTTCTTTAGAGGCAGCAATCTTGTCGCAACCCCCAGGCAAAACATCTGTATTTTGCCCCATTACCATACCGCCATCCATATCCATCAAATGACCATCACCATGGTTCATCAAACTGGTATGATCCAGAAACTCTTTTTCCGCGAATGCAGCTGAAGAAAAAGCGAATGATAATAGTGCTGTTACTAATAACTTAGGCATATTATTTTCCTCCTCTTACTGAAGCTATCGTAGCTAAAACCTGTTCACGATTTATAAAGAGTAAATATAAGAAGACACCTATGATCAAACCCCAAATAAAGTTACTGATTGAGTTATCTTCATCTGCAACCATGTTGTCATAAAAGTCCATAGGTTTAGGACCTTCTTCAACAGCCATTGGTTGAGCGGCTTGCGGTGCTTTATAATCTTTACCATCAATTTCACCTAAGCTGTTCCAGGCATCTATATCCTGCCATACAGGCAATTTTCTGCCGTGAAATTTTTTGGTAAACAAGTTTTCAATACTTTCACCAATCGTCTTAGGCAACCCGACTTCGTTCAAGTATTTTTTATAAACCAAAGCACTAACATTACCACCCGGGTTCATACCATCAGTTAGAATACCTTTCTCTCGATGATCATGGAAAATCCATACACCCTGCCCATAACTATGTAAGCCATCATCAACCGTACTGATTTTCAAGTCATTACGTTGAGCCGGCGCCAAGTCATAGATATCACGCATGATTTGCGCATTAGGATTATGTTCTACCCCGTCATAGTGAGTGATCGTTGCTTTATGACCATGCGTATGCATTGCCAATTGCTCACCCGTACTATTAAACATTCTTAATTTAATATTTTGATCAGGTTCAGCAACAATGATGGACTCTCTCAATGTGTAAGGGAATGAACGACCATTCAAAGTATGGTAATCCTCAGTTGAATCATTCATATTATATTCACGATTCATTTTCTTAGCGATTAAGCGAGGATCGTTATATTTTTGAATAATATCGTGTAAGCCTTTATCCATCGCATGATAATGTAGATCATATTCACTATCATATTCTTCTAAAATCGCTTTTGAAGGGTGTCTAACTTGCCCCGCACCGACGTTAAAAGTTTGAACCCAGTTGTTTGGACGGTTTTCTTCAACCACAAACATTCCCACCAAACCCATCGCTAAATGTACATGTGTTTGTACATGACAATGGTAAACAAAAGATCCAGGTTGTCTGGGTCGAATTTCGTAGGTTTTACTGCTTCCAGGTAAGACGAATTTATCACTGGACTGAGGAACACCATCATTACCTTCACCACCACTATCTACCCACGGGTGATCTACACCATGTAAATGGATGGTATGAGGAAAATAATGACTATTTTCTAATTGAATCCAGACGGTATCCCCTTGCTCAACACGAATAACAGGTGAAGGCGCTCTTAATAAAGGGTTTGCATCGGTTCCAACAAAACTATTGGTTGCCATACCTCTTGATTTAGGGGCAAAAACCCACATACCAGGCTGTACTGCCGGCGCTATATCAAATGTTGGTACTAAACCAGCAAAATCAGGAGAATGACCATTTAGTTCAGCCACCTCAAGTTTAATGATGATTAAATCTGGATCGCCATCGCCATCCATATCATTCTTTTTAATAATTGCATCGGCAGCGTAATAAGTATTCATCAATGTTTCCATCGAAATATTATTAGTACCTTTTACTTCCGCAGCGATTTGAGCAGGATTATCAGGACTACAACGCAAAGACTCCTGGATCTTTACACCTTCAATTGTTTGTGCCTTACGCCACTCGGGTTCATTTGAGCCACAAATAGTCTCAACATCACCTCTATCTACTTTTACTGTTTTCGGTAAGCCTACCGCAGCTGATGCCAACATAGGCATCAGCGCAACAGCAGCACCCAAAAGAAAACTTAGGGGTTTTTTCTGCATTTTATCTACCTTTCAATGGTCTTTATTTCAGGCTTGTTGCATCTTTGAAATATGCATCAACTTTCGCTTTAAATCCTGCATTTGAAAGATAAAATACATAGATACCTGCGATAGCAGCAAGCAAATACAGTAGTAGAGTTATTGAGCTTGTTGGTGCACCTGTACCCGCTCTAAAGCTCATATGTGCATCAAGTCTTTCACCATCACCTTTATGCAAAGTAATATGGATTAAATATTTACCTGGCTCTGCAACACCATTTGGTAAAGCTAATACGACAGTACCTGATTTATGTTTCTTTGCGTCTTGAAAGAAAACACGAGTGCCTTCTGGCTCTTTAGTGACTTCAAACTCAACAGCCATATTACGATATCTAATATCCTGGTAATCGAAAACCAATTGAGTCATTGCATTTGTATCAGGAAGACTTCCACAAAACTCATCACCAGGATAGTTTTGCGATTGGTAAGCAGTATAATGAATCCAATGATCTGGCTCTAGTTCAAACTTACACTGATCTGTATCTGTACCAGCAGCCCCACCATGAGCCCAAAGTACTGATGAAAATAATAAGCCTAGAAGACCAAGGAAACTCTTTCTCAAAATTTGTTTATTGTTCATGACACCTTCCAGTTTTTTTAATTATATTTTTTATGGTTTTGCTCATAAGCTAGTAACATTACAAGCAGTAATGAAACCCTATTATAAACAACTGTTGACTCTAGCACATCAAAATATGCAAAGAAAGCTCAAGGCCATACATTAGAATATGCTGAATTCATTCTATATCATAATTTTAATTAATGCTAATATAACTTTATAACAATTTTATTTGCCAATTTAAGCGCCATTTCGTAGACTGCCAGATAACTTTACTCTGCTCGGACACTAAAATGCCTTCTTTACGCGCCTCTTCTGAATGGACTGCCCTTAAACAACACCACGAAGAAGTTAGCAACCTCTCCATGAAAGACCAGTTTGCTGAAGACAGTGAACGCCATAAAAAGCTTTCACTACGCTTTAACGATATTCTTTTTGATTTTTCAAAAAACAGAATCACCCACGACACACTTCCTCTACTACACAAACTTGCGGAGCAAGCAAACCTGACAGACAAGACCAACGCTATGTTTGCAGGTGAGATAATCAACCGCTCTGAAAACCGAGCGGTGCTACATACCGCCTTACGCAATAGAAGTAATACCCCTGTTTATTCTGATGGGAAAAATGTGATGCCTGAAATTAATCAGGTACTGGCAAAAATGCGCGATTTTTCTGAAAAAGTGAGATCTGGCGAATGGAAAGGTTACACTAACAAACCAATCACCGATATTGTTAACATTGGCATTGGGGGCTCTGACCTGGGCCCCAAAATGGTTACAACCGCCCTTGAACCCTATTCAACACCAAACTTGACCAGCCATTTCGTTTCCAATGTTGATCAAACCGATATTATTACGACTTTAAAGCGCCTAAACCCTGAAACAACACTTTTTTTAATTGCTTCAAAAGTCTTTAACACCAAAGAGACGATGACCAATGCACATTCTGCTCGTAAATGGTTGTTAAATTCTGCTTTTGACAAATCGGCCATCAAAAGGCACTTTGTAGCCATTTCAACCAATAAAGAAAATGTTGCTGCTTTTGGTATTGATACAAACAATATGTTTGAATTCTGGGACTGGGTAGGCGGACGCTATTCCTTATGGTCAGCCATTGGTCTTTCTATTGCTGTTTCTATTGGCATGGATAATTTTGAAGAATTACTGATGGGGGCCCATCTTGCTGACCAACATTTTCGTGACACGCCACTAGAAAAAAACATTCCGGTTACCATGGCTCTGCTGGGCGTCTGGTATAACAACTTCTTTGAAGTTGAATCTCACTGCCTACTGCCTTATGATCAGTCTCTTTATTTCTTTGCAGATTATTTCCAACAAGGTGATATGGAAAGCAATGGTAAAGCAACGACGGTTGATGGAAAAACCACTGATTACAACACCGGGCCGATTATTTGGGGGCAACCGGGGACAAATGGTCAGCATGCTTTTTTTCAGCTGATTCACCAAGGCACCAAACTAATCCCCTGTGATTTTCTTGCTGCGGCTCAAGGTCATTATGATTCTCCTGTTCACCATGATATTTTGATGTCTAATTTTCTGGCCCAGCCAGAGGCACTAATGAATGGAAAAACTAAAAAAGAAGTTGAAAGAGATATCGGTACTTCCGATCCACTTTTAACCATGGCCAAAATTTTCCACGGAAACAAGCCATCTAATTCATTTTTGTATAAAAAACTCACTCCACGTACCCTAGGTACTCTACTTGCTTTCTACGAGCATAAAATTTTTGTGCAAGGGGTCATCTGGAACATAAACTCATTCGACCAGTGGGGCGTCGAATTAGGCAAAGTACTCGCTAAAGCAATTTTACCAGAGCTCAAAAGCGGAGAAAACATCAAAACTCATGATTCATCGACTAACGCATTAATCAATACCTACAAAAAACTCCGAGACGAGCAATATACTATCTAACTAATTACAAAAACAAAATGCAACTCTACTCAGCATCTATTTTTCTGTCGGTATAGTGTGTAATTTATCAGGCTTTTACAGGACGTTGCAACAGAGCTTACAGGGGGTATTTACGCCTCCTGATAAATCAATATCCTATGTCTTCAGCCCTTATAGTCGCTGAATAGTTATAACAAAATAAGGTTAATAAATTGTCGAAAATTCTACTCGCTTTCTTTATTAGCCTTATTGCCTTAATAGCCCTTACATCCTGTGACAATTACAACCCTTCACATTACGGCTTTAGCAAACTCGAACAAATTAAGGCAGAAGGCACACTGAAAGTACTGACTCGCCATTCCCCAACCACCTATTATGACACCCCAGAAGGGCCAGCAGGCTTAGAATACGAATTAATCAGCTTATTTGCCAAGCATTTAAAAGTGAAAGTGAAGTTTATAATTCCCAATACTTTTAACGACCTTTTACTACACATAACGGAAGCAAAAGCGGACATCGCGGCAGCCGGACTCACCATCACCCAACAACGCAAAAAAGCCATGCGTTTTGCCCCCTCTTACCAAAGCATCACAGAACAAGTCGTCTATCACTCTGGCAGAAAAAAACCTAAAAAAATAGCCGATTTAAATAAAGGTATCCTTGAAATAATCGCTGGTAGCAGTTATATCGACAGCCTGACTAAACTACAATATAAACACCCATCACTTAACTGGAACATCAATAATGAACTAAATACTGATGGCTTACTTTATTTAGTTAACAAAGGTCTGATTGACTACACTATTGCTGACTCCCATCAAGTCAGTACTATCCAGCGTTTTTACCCAAAACTCAATATCGCATTTGATATAACCAAACCTAGACAACTGGCCTGGGCTTTTCCCTTATCTAAAGACGACAGCCTTTATCAGGCAGCATCTAAGTTTCTGGAAAAAATCAAACAAGACAAAACGCTAGATCATTTAATTGAAAAATACTACGGAAATGCTGGAAATCTGAGTTATGTTGGTAATTGTACCTTTCGCTTACACATTGAAAGCAGGCTTCCAGCCTATGAAGAGCTATTCAGAATAGAGGCCAATAAACACAATATAGACTGGAGACTTCTAGCGGCAATTGGTTATCAGGAATCTCATTGGAATCCTGATGCCATCTCTCCAACGGGTGTTAAAGGCTTGATGATGCTAACACAGGGAACAGCAAATCAACTGGGCATTAAAGATAGGACTGACCCGAAACAAAGCATTTCTGGTGGCGCTTTATACTTTAAACAACGATTAAAAATAATCCCTGATCGCATCTCAGAACCCGACCGCACCTGGTTTGCTCTGGCATCCTATAATGTAGGCTTTGGCCACTTAGAAGATGCCAGAGTCTTGACCCAGAGCCGCAGAGGCAATCCTGACAAGTGGTTAGATGTGAAAACATCCCTGCCTTTACTGAGTAAAAAGAAATGGTATACGCAGACTAAACACGGCTATGCCAGAGGCAACGAACCCGTAAGTTATGTAGAAAATATCAGAAGTTATTACGACTTATTAACCTGGCTGACTGAAGAAAACCAGATTGAAAAAAAAGTCATGTCTTTAAAGCCCAAAGAAGCTGACGATACTGAAAATAAAGCGCTAAGTTTTGAGCCACCTACGCTTTAAAATGTACTAAAGCTTCAGCTAATCTCCAGAGAAAGTATTGTTTGCTAGTAACGAACGATACTGGAATGAGTTCCATGACAACTATGATGTAGGGTACTCGAAACTGATTCATGACGAAAAACTTTAAAAATTTATTGACTTGTTTCTATAAAACGAATACTGTGTTCGCTGTTTGAGAAAGAAAGTCTTTTCTTTATATCCTCCATGTCGTAGTATTATTCGTAATTCCTCGTTCTGTAGTTTCTATAAGTTTCAGTCTATTTTTCCATTTTACAAGCCTAGTAAAGGCTTATCTCTTTTTTTTATTTCAGGATATTATTATGTCTAGTACAGTAACGGGAACCGTTAAATGGTTCAACGAATCTAAAGGTTTTGGTTTTATTGAGCAACAATCAGGCCCCGATGTATTTGCTCACTTTAGTGCGATTGCCAGCTCAGGGTTTAAAACATTAGAAGAAGGGCAGCAAGTTGAGTTTACAGTTACTCAGGGAGAAAAAGGCCCTCAAGCCGAGAACATAGTTGCTGTGTAAATCACAAGAACACATCTTTTTTGATATGTCCTTTTTTGAAGCAGACGCAGCAATTCATAGTTGATAACTCTATACTTCACTTTTTTCTATCTATCAGGCTCATAGAAGATTGTTGTCATATAACAGCAATCAACAGTTCTATAACTTTGATTTAGATGAAATCTATTTACCAAACTCCTCCCTCCCATTAGCATCGTAGGGTTATTTAGCATAATAATTAACCTTATTATTTAACCAAGGATTAACCAAATTGAAAAAACTATTTATTGGCAATTTACCTGCAAGCACTACCGAAAAAGATCTTGAGACTTTATTTTCAGAGTTTGGTAGTGTTCGCTCTACTAGACTTGTGACTGATGTTTTTTCTGGTCAATGCAAAGGTTTTGGTTTTATTGAAATGGAAGGTCATGAGGCTAGAGCTGCCATAACAGGCCTTGATGGCAAGGACTTTAACGGCAATTCATTGAAAGTGAACTTTGAGGTCGCCAAAGCTAAACACCGAGGCCGTTAACTGTTTTCTATTAATTGGCACGCCTAATATGTCCTTTTTTTAGGAGTAGCATCCATTATCCTTAGCTAAGGGAGATGAAAAAATCCAGTCCAAATAGCGGACAATTATTTCTTTCCAGCTCCCTAAAGATAATGGATGCAGTGACATTACAAAAAAGTGCTAACTAGGAACCTATCCGAGAATAGAGAACCTACTGTGGACTTAGGAAATGAGGCTTTAGCCTCGTATGTTTCAGGCGAGACTAAAGCTTCATTTCCAAGCATACCTATTTTCACAGCATTGCCCCCCTACTCTTAAATTCCCAGTGATTTGCGACGTTCGGTGTAAAAGTAATTTACTGTACATCCGCAACGGGTAGATTTCAATCACTCAAAACATCATTGTTAGACCATTATTTTCACTAATTCGAGTACAATAGCTCATCGCGTTTCTATATAACCCAAATATTGTATGTCACTTGCCATTGTCTATAGCAGAGGTCGTTCTGGTATTGATGCTCCCCTTGTAACGGTTGAAGTTCATGTAA
>Ga0209707_1001043_pt1 | contig 16018 bp, 18 predicted proteins | sample EN4Hudsemesocosm_FD_184630 | JGI IMG/M metagenome (GOLD analysis project Ga0209707, IMG submission 184630) | Methane-oxidizing microbial communities from mesocosms in the Hudson Canyon - EN4B Hudson Canyon (SPAdes) (version 2) | ecosystem: Environmental > Aquatic > Marine > Cold seeps | place... | reverse complement strand
GGACAATTAAACGAACATCCACGTCCAGCTATGAAAGCCAGAGATGAAAATGATACGAACTATACACAGTTTTACAGAGACTTATTAAAAGAATAAAACTTACACTTAAAAAGAGGAAACATATAACATTTCCTCTTTTTATTTTAGGGGTAATGTTACAGTAAACTGCGCCCCTTTATACTCTACGCCATCATATTCATAATTTACATTACATACTTCAAGACGTCCTAGCATATGTTGTTCAATCATTTCTTTTGTCATAAACAAACCTATTCCCGTACCTCCTGATTGACTTTTAGTTGTAAAATGTGAGCTGAAGATATCATCCATGATATCATCTTTAATTCCACCTGCATTGTCTCTAATATTTATTACAACTTCTTCTTTGTCATTTAACGCTACATCTATAAATACATATCTTTTCTCGTCTTGTTCTTCAATCAAAGCATCTTTGGAGTTGTTTATAATATTTAAAAATGATTGCATAAAGTCACTCTGATACGCTTCTATGTTTATATTGTCTTTTGTAGTTATAATTTCAATATTTTCATTTCTAAATTGTGAAGCCAATAAAGATATGGATTTTTGCATGGTTTCATGGATTGAAAATTCAACTTTTTCTCTGTTGGGTTTCAAATAGTTACCAAAATCATCCAGGGTATTTGACAGATGGCCAATAACCAACATCATATCACTTAGTGAGCTGTCCAGCGTTTCATCATCTAAAATTTCAAGCTCTTTTTGCAATTGAACACTACTTACATTTGTGGACATTGCTGAAAGAGGTTGTTTCCATTGATGTACAATATTTTCAAGCATTTCACCCATGGTGGCCATCTTAGATTGTTGAACCAAGAGTTCCTCTTTTTGTTTAATGACTTGTTTTTCTAACACGATTTGTTTTTCTAATTTCTTTTTCTGGTTTTCTATAATAATTTTTTGAAGGCTGAGACTTTTTGCACTGTTTACTAACTCACTCTCTTTTCTTTTATAATCTGTCCAGAAATCAACTTTCAGTACAATCTCTTCCAAAACATACGGTTTGGTTAAAACATCAACTGCACCCTCTTTAATCGAGTCTCTTGTTATTTCTGAGTTCACATGTCCCGAAACTACCAAAACAGGTATTTTTTTTATATTTATGATGCTATTGTTATTTCTTCTTAAAAAATCCATACCATTACCGTCTTTTAATACCAAATCCAAAAGTATCAAGTCAATGGGCATTTCACTTAATACTTGCTCTGCCCTTCTAGAATCTGATGCAACTTGTACTTTGTAGTATCTGTTTTCCAGTAAATCTTTTAACTGTTCTTGCACAACCAAAGAATCTTCAATGATTAAAATAGTGTTGGTTCTGTTTTTTTCAATATTTTCTATGGTTTTTGTAATTTGGTCTATTTTATGAAAGAAGTTTTTATCTTTAACAAGAAAATCTAAAATACCCTTTTTGTATGATTTTTCTCTGAATTGTTGGTCACTCTCAGTTGTTAATACAAATATCTTAACAGAAGTCTTTTCCAGTAGTTTTATTAACTCATAACCATTACCATCAGGCAAATTAATATCAAGCATAACATAGTGTATGTCATTGTCATTTAGAGCCTTCTTGGCTTCATTTATTGTAAATGCACTAAAACACTTGTAACCTTTGTCTTCAAAAGAAGAAGTAAGTATCTGATTTACCGAGGTTGAATCATCTAAAATAAGAATATTATAATTGGAGGGTACAAATTCAAATAAGGAAGTTGAGGCTTTATCTTGCAAGTTCATTGTTTACCTTTTTATGTCAATTCATTATACTCAAATATATGTAAACTTAACAGTTTATTTAAAGTGAATATCACTTTCCCAACTTCTTCTTTATAAAACTTTAAGAATAAGAATGTCATAATTTCACTTACCTATCAAACAGTAGGTATACAAAAAGGAATGTTTTGAACGAGACAAAAGAAAAACTGATTAAAATTGCAATTTCTACCATACAAAAGTATGGTATTCATGGTCTTACCATAAGAGAATTGGGAAACGCAGTGGGTATTAAATCAGCTTCTGTTTTATATCATTTCAACAATAAAGATGGTTTATTAAACGAACTCATTAAAGTTTACAATGAAAACTTCTTTCAACTTCTTCATGAGATTGAAAAAAAAGAATCAAATCCACTTAAACGATTGGATGATCTTGTAAGTATTTTTGAAAGTGTATTAGATGAAGACAAGATTTGCCTATGTGGAATGCTGGCTTCTGATAATGAAATATTGGATGAGATAACAAAAGAACAAACAAAACAATTTTTTAATGATATTGAAAAATGGATAGAAAAAAACCTATCAGAACATGGATCCAATAAAAATCTGGCCAAAATAATTATCTCAAGTTTAGAAGGAGCGATGTTAATTGATAAACTTTACAATGAAAGTACGCGATTAAAGGAAATTAGAGTTTGGATAAAAACTCTGTAATTAAAAAAAACAGAACCAGAAGGTTCTTTTTTTTATATCAATTTACCTACTTACTGTTAGGTAAGTATTTTAAAGGAAAAAAATGAAAACAATAAAAGAAGCTCTAATAGTAGGCGGTTCTTCAGGAATGGGTTTAGCAACAGCAAAACGTTTAACACAAAAAGGCATTTCAGTAACTATAGTTGGGCGAAATCTTGAAAAAATGGAAAAGGCAAAGCAGATTTTAGATTCAGATGTAAATATCATACAATGTGATTTGTATAAACAAGAAGAATTAAATGCATTAATTCAAAGCATTCAAAATACAAAAACGCCCATAAAACATCTTGTTAATGCAGCAGGATATTTTAATCCCAAAGCATTTTTAGAACAAGACTCAAGTGACTATGATATATATATGGACCTTAACAAAGCAATCTTTTTTATCTCTCAAGCAGTGAGTCTGAATATGAAAGAATATAAAAAAGGAACTATTGTGAATATTGGGTCTATGTGGGCAAAACAAGCCATTAAAGCAACACCATCATCGTCTTATTCAATGGCAAAAGCAGCTTTACATTCACTCACTCAACACATGTCAATGGAACTAGCAGATCATGGAATTCGTGTAAATGCAGTCTCTCCAGCAGTTGTTGAGACTCCAATTTATGGTGCATTTATAGATCCAGATGAGATTCATACAGCCTTACAGGGTTTTAATAGTTTTCACCCAATTGGAAGAGTGGGACAAGCAGATGATGTAGCAGCTTCTATTGAATTTTTACTCTCAAGCGAAACATCTTGGGTTACAGGTGCCATTTGGGATGTAGATGGAGGCGTTATAGTGGGAAGAAACTAAGTTTTATTTGTTCAAAGGATTAAATGTTTATTCATCTAATCCTTTGATATCTCTGCTTGATTTTCAACATTATCTGAACTCTCCTCAATACTAATCTTACTACTTACTTCGTCCTGTTCATTATAACACTCAATATCAGTTAATCTATCTGCATATAACTTGAGCTGTTTAAGATACTCAATATTTTTCTTTTTTTCCAATTCATAGGTTAGGTTCATCTCTTTATATTTATCCAGTTCAGTTTTCAGCTCCACAATTATCTTATTGGCTTTGTTTGTCTGTTTTCTGGTTTCTTGTACATTTTCTATAACTCTTTTTTTAAAATCTCTCTTTTCTAACTCATAATTTGTAATGCAAAAACTGATATGATAATACTCAATTATATTTTGTTCCTCATCATCATAAATAGGTATTAATGTAGTATTCACGTAAAAAATGGTTTCATCTTTGGCCATGGATTTTAACTTTCCATTCCAACTCCCCTTTTCTCTTGCATCTTCCCACATCTGTCGTAAAACTAAGTCAGAGACATGGGGATGAATAATAGCGCCATAGTCTTTACCCACTATCTCCGTTTTATCATACTTTGAGATATCATAAAAAGCTTTATTGGCATAAGTGAGTTTTTGCTCGTGATTTGATTTTAGAACAATGGCCACTTGGTCTATACTGCTTAAATGGTTATTTAGTTGCTTTTTTTCTTCTTTGTGTTGTTTATCTTTGTATCTTCTTTTAGTACATAGCAAAATTTCTTCAAGTAACTTTACAAAATCAATGGGTTTCAATACATAACTGGTCACCTTAAACTTAATGGCATCCAACAAAATAGGTGAGTCTGTATGTGCAGTGGTAAAAATAAAGGGAATATTTTCAGACATATTTCGCATCTCTTCTAAAAATGCTATGCCATTTATATTGGGCATGTTAATATCACTGATTACAATGTCAATATATTTGTTTTCTTCAACATAATTTTTGTAAATATTCAGTGCTTCTTGCCCATCACTGGCTTCAAGCACACCATAAAAGTAATTTTTAAATATTTCAACAATTTCAGCTCTACTGTCTACGTCATCTTCAACATAAAGTACCGTGAGTTTTTTTAAAAAAGCAATATCTTCATCATTCATCATAACTTCCTGCTATCTCAAATTCCAAAATAAGTGGAAAATAATTATACAGAGCACAATATTTAAAATACTTTATTTTTATGAACTAACCTTTTTAATTCAATCAATCGTAATGATGTCATCTAACAATTATTAAAGTGCTAGAATTAACTTAATTTAGTTATAATAGATTAAGTTAATAATTTAAAGGCATACATATGGAAAGTGTAGTTGCGTTAGAAGAACTTGTCAAAGTCAATGGGGAAAAAGTTGCTTTACAAAAGCGGCAACTTGACAATCATGAAGCAGGAGTAGAAAAACTTTCAGCAGTTGCTAAAGCCTCTGCAGAGCAGAGTTTAGAGGCCTCTACCGAGCTTTTAGCTAAATATTCAGCTATGCTTGCTGAACTGGCAACTCAAGATAAAGATGAAGTGGCAAGTAGAGAAAAACTTCAAGCAATAGCCCAACGAAAAAAGTATTTTGATACACAAAATTCACGAATCAAACTCAATAAAGAAGAAAATAACGACAAAAAACTAGAAGCCATGCGAATTATTGAAGAACTTCCCAGCGATGTAAATTTTGAAGACAGAGAGCTTTTTGAAATTGCAACTAAGTCAATCCAACTTTCCTTACCCGAGCTCAATGAATTATCACAAAAGTTAAATGTCATCAGAGGTGAATTTAAAACGCTTATGAATGGTTCACATGAAAGAGATTTACAAGAACTGGGAACCATCAATTTCCTTGTGCCTATTATCGCCCTACACTTTCATGTTTTATTATCAAATATTGTAGAAAATATAAATGTCAAAAATAAAAAATTACTGCAAAACTATGAAAATGCTTCTAAAGCAAGCAGTGACAAAAAAGAGAAGCTACTTACAAAACTTGCCGAAGAAGAGCAGTTTTTGGAATTTAATTCAGATTCAGAAGAGATAAAACAACGTATTTCAAAAATCAAGGAAGAACTGGAAAAGCAAGAAAAAGAAGGAATTCAAAAACCAAAAGAGATAAAATTTCGTGGCTTCCCAAAATTTCATGACTGGTGGATTAGGGAGTTATGGTTAAGTCATCAAGCCTATTTTGCTCTGTTTAAATGGAAAGATATTATCAGTAATCTGTGTATCACCACTGAGCAAAAAAAAGCGTGGAGTATTATCTTTGACAGATGGATCTTTATCAAAAAGCTGCTTAATGATAAGGGAGAATTATGCTTTAATTATAATTTTGCCTTTGACTCCCTTCTTTCAACCCACGCCAAAATAGAAGAAGAACTGGATGCTAAAAATATTGCATCCATGGAATACATAGTAAAAGAGATTACTAAAAAAGAAAACTTCACCGTTATGGCTGCCTTTCATAATGTAAATACACCCTACTTGAAATTTAAAAAAGAAAAGCTTACCCAAAAACCCAATGAAGAAAAAGATGCCTAAAATAAACACTATTGTAATTTTTATGTCACACTAACTTTATAACTTCACTTTGTCAAAAGTTTAGTTTTTTTTATTTATCTAATCTAAAACATAAACCTGCGACAATGTATTAATAAATTCTTAAAAGTAGTCTGATATGAACCATTCTAATGAAGATATTATTAATATTAATGACATCAATAAACTCAAAGAACTCCTAATTGAATGCCAAGAAAACTCCAAAAAACAACTAAAACTGCTTGAAAAAGTAGTATCCACTGCAAAACTGAATAACGAGGGAGAAATACTTGATGTAAGCACAGCTTACGAGACATTAACGGGATACAGTAAAAAAGAAATACTTGGTTCAAAGGTTGATATGCCAACAGGTATTGAAAAAATCATAGGTGATGCCACCAACGAAATTCTAGAGGGTGAACTGCAACAAATTAATAAAGATGGTAAAACCAGCTGGGTTAAAAGTGTCTTGGTTCCTATGCATGATGATGCGGGAAATAAAATTGGAAATATGAATGTATTGTTTGATATCAGTGATAAAAAGAAGTTTGAATTAATGGCCATTAAAGACTCCCTTACAAACTTGTATAACAGACGTCATTTTGATGATATATTAAGCAGAGAAATACAACGTGCAAAACGTGATAAAAAAATACTGGCTTTTACTATTTTAGATGTGGATAACTTCAAAAAATACAATGATTGTTATGGACATGTGAAAGGGGATAAGGTTTTAGTAGCTGTGGGAAAACTTTTAAACGATTCTATTCATCGCAGCAGTGATTATGCCTTTCGACTGGGAGGTGAGGAGTTTGGACTCATATTCAGTGAAGATAATATGGGGCAAGCTTTACCTTTTATAGAAAATATCAGAGCCAATTTACAAGCTTTAAATATTGAACATTCTTTAAATGACAGTGTTAAAGTTATAACGGCCTCTTTTGGCCTCTTAGTGGTTGATTTCAACCATGAAGATGTGGATAGAAATGGATTTTACTCTATGGCTGACCACGCATTATATAAAGCCAAGGATAGTGGGAGAAATAAGGTGGTTCTACATGCCAATGAAGAAGATGAGCTTGATTTCTTTTAATTATCACCAATGCTCAGCCTACTTCTTAATCTGAAGAGGCTGTTTTATAATTTTTATCAATAGGAATGTGATATTTTACTTGTTTCAGCCCGCCTGCTTTTTTAACTGTACCAAAGGTGTTATTTATTGTCTCTTTCATTTTTAACTCATTGAAATTTCCCACAACTTTTAAAATCATATTTGAAGGATGATAATAAATATCATAGTGATGCATAAGTTGTTCTAAGGTAAATTTCTTATTATTTTGTATAAAGTTAAATTCTATGGGAGAGGGTTCTTCTTTTTCCAAAGAAAAAACAGCATAATACATATCAGATGCTGATGGGAAAATTCCCGATATCCAATTTATAAAACTGATCATATTATTTATAGGAGCGTGATACCATTTAATATTTCCAATTTCCACTTGTAATGCACTTCTCTCAACTTCTAAATCAGTTTCATTGATCTTTTTATCAAAAATCATATTAGCAAATGTTTCCACCAACCAATAAGACTTTTTACTCTCTATGGTTGCTAAGTATTCTGTCAAGTTTTTACTGGTAAAACCATATACATATGAGGCACCCTCTTGGTGAAGATAATAGACATATTTGTTTTTTGGTACTCTCTCATCTCTAAACATGAGATGTTCAAGCAGATGGGATATTCCTGCATTGTCCACCGTTTCCATATTGGTACCTACATTTACTTGTACCGTGATTTTTGTCTTGGAAACTTGTGAATTACTGAGTAAATATACTTGCATTCCATTATCAAGAGTAAAAGAATGCCTAGATTCAGTATGTGCTGTGGCATATAATGCAAATAAATTTAAGGAAAGGAAAAACAAAAGAAAAAGATATTTTATTTTTGAAAGTAAATTAATCGAATTTATAAGTATTGTTTTCATTACAAGCTCCCTTTTGAAAAGCAAATAAACCAACTGTGGCATGCAAATTTCTTTTTGAAAGTCTAACTTTGTTCAACTATTAATAGTAAGAAAAATCAGCTTAAGAATTAAAAAATATTTAAGTTAATATTTTTCTTTAAAAAAAAATAAGGTTAGTATTTATGAAAAAGAAAGAGTATATTAAATAATTTTATAACTTATTTAATACTAATTCTGATATAATTACTCTACTTTTTTGTACATACATTTTAAGGAGCATAGGGTGGAAGTAAATGGATACAGTAATTTAGACACTTCTGGTGTATCAACACAAGTGCAACCGAGCAGTTCACTTAATGCAAACTCCTCACTTTTTGATAAAATTATGGCACAAAATGTTAACCCTGAGGAAGAAGACCAATCGTATTCATCATTACGTGGGTTGGCAAGTTTTTCCCAAGATTTGGCAACACTTAATATTAATGCTAAAGATGTGGTTAAAGACTTATCAAAAGACATAAACAACGCATCAGATTCCAGTAATACTCACGATGAGTTAACGCTAATATTGGAGCTAAAGGCACTTCAGGCTTCTTAGAAATTGATTTACGCTACTGGGGTAAATCAACTTGATAAAAACTGGGTTTTGGTAAATATGATTCAAAATCTCCCACTAAATATATACTTCCTTTTTTGATAGTAATTCCTGCAGATTCATGTATATTTTCAACTCCGTAGATATTATCCACGTGTTTTGTTTTGGGGTTAAATTTAAAAATTGTTGAATAAGCTTCGCTGAATATATATAAGTGCTCCTTGTTAAATGTCATACCTGAAATGGTATAATCACTCTCAATACTTGCTTTTGCATTGGTTCTATTATTTTTAACTTCAAGAGTAAAATGCTTTAGTAGCTTTCCTTCTCTGTCCATTTTATAAATTATCTTCTTGCCCTCTTTTTGCGCTGTGTAGAGATGTTTGTTTTTTGAATCATATGCCAAAGATGCCAGTTTGTATGGTCCATTTTCCGCTGGTAGTGAGATTGTATTTGTGAGTTTCCACTGCTTGTTTTGCTCTTTTAGAAAATAAAGTGTACCCGCTTCAGAGATAATTGCTATTTCGTTATTGCCTATATAACTTATACCCTCTAAATCCCCATTGGTTTCTAAGTCCATTTTGAATAATACTGTGTCCAAAGTTTTGTTAAAAATATAAAAAGAGGCTATACCACTGGAAAAAAGTTCATGGGGTTGGTCTGTAGATACAAAAAAACGATCCTTGTCATAATCCCAAGAAATACCCGCATAAAGCATATCTACTGGCTGTTTTATTTCATTTGTTTTCTGGATTATTTCACTTACATAGGGACCATTTACTGCCTTATCATCCACTTCTTTTTTTGTTAAAGCATAAAATACCAGTATGCTTATAATAGCAATCCCAATCAAAATAGTTTTTTTCATCATCAGTCCTTTTTTCAAATTCATTATCTTCTATTATTATGTGAAAAAAATGAGATATGAAATAAAAGATGTGCAGGCAAATCAACTTACTATAAATTATCAAATAACCCTCATTTTTTCCTTCATTTTAAGATTAATGTTTTGCTATAATTCTACAATGAAGGATTGTAAATGAAAAACTGTATATATATAGCAACAAGCTTAGATGGATTTATATCAGATACAGAAGAGCAGTTAGATTGGCTGCCAAATCCAAGTGAAGAGATAAGTTTGGAGATAGGTTTTCCAGAGTTTATGGAAAGCGTTGATGCACTTATAATGGGTAAGAATACCTTTAATATGGTTTGTAATTTTGATTGTGAATGGCCATATACAAAACCAGTATTTGTTCTGAGTAATTCATTAAAAAAAATACCATCAAAATATAAAAATAAAGTACAATTATTAAATGGTTCTGTTGAAGATGTATTAAAAGAAGTACATTCACAAGGTTACAGTAACCTTTATATTGATGGAGGAGTAAATATTCAAAACTTTTTAGAAAAAGACTTAATCGATGAAATTATTATCACTACAATACCAATATTACTAGGAGAAGGCAAAGCTCTATTTTCTAAAATGTCCAATAGATTAAATTTTGAATGTATATCATCTAATGTAGACAAAGGTATAGTACAGAGTCATTTTAAAAGAGTTACTAAAATATAAACTAATTACCACAAAAGTGGCCACATCTTTTATATTCCTATTATCGTCGCAACGATACTTCTACTACTGCTTTGATTCCTATGCTCTCCTAAATAAATACCTTGCCAAGTTCCAAGATTTAATTCTCCATTGCTTATTGGAATAGTCAAAGAAACTCCCATAATTGAAGATTTTAGGTGTGCTGGCATGTCATCACTTCCCTCGTAGGTATGTTCAAAGTAGGGTTTATCTTCATCTACTATATCATTAAAATAACTCTCCATATCTGTTCGTACACTGGGGTCACAGTTTTCATTCAAACTCAAGCTGGCACTGGTATGTTTTAAAAAAAGATTTAATGTGCCCAATGATATGCTGCTAAGGGTAGGAATGTTTTCTAAAACCTCATCAGTAATTAGATGAAAACCTCTATTTTTTGCTTTTAAATTAAATTCATGTTGTAATATTTTCATAAAGAATATTAACTGATTTTCCATTATGTTTATATTGACAAGGTGGGAATAATTATAGAAGTTTCGTTAAAATACAAACTACATCAAATCAAGGAATAGCATGAGTGATAACTCACTTAATACAATAGAAAAGAAAATTGAAGCCCTTATCAATGACAGAACAAACTATACTTATGTAGAAATCAAAAATAAAGTAGAAGAGATACTAAAAGCTGAAGATATTTTTTTCAAAAATAATAAGCTGGATACAAAGGCTTTTGATTTGTACTTTGCCAGAGTAGTTAGTAAAAGAAATCAATTACAAAAACAAGAAGAGCAAACTTCCTCTAAACCCAATTCAAGTGTAACAAAATATGATTTGATTGAACAAATTTGTAAAAAACTTGAATTTGAAAGTAAAGAAGAGTTAATTTTAAAAGTAGAAGAACTTGAAATAAAAAGTTTTGATGAGCTAATTAAGATTAAACAAGACCTAGAATAGATACAGTTTATAGTTCTGCATCTAGACCTTAGTTACTGTAAGAATTTAACTTTGCCAGTACGAGATTACTTCCTGTATAAAAGTAATGATCTTTGATGACTTTTTCAATCTCATCTTTATTTCTTGTCTTTAAAGCATCTGCAACTTTTTGATGATGCATTTGAACTTCATCCAAAGTATATAACTTATATAAATCTTTTGAATACATAAGTAATGATTTTTTATTTATTTGCTCCAAGTTATACAGCAAGACTTTGTTGGTTGCGTATTTTAAGCAATGGTCATGAAACTGTCTACCGTAAGCAGCAGTAACCTTTGAGCTGTTTGACTTGTCACACATTTTTAACAGTAGCTCATCCAACAAATCCATATCTTCATCAGTTGCGTGTACAGCAAAACTCGTTGCTAAAGCCCCTTCGATTATACCTTGTGCTTGGTACGTATCAAAAATATCCACATCCGTAACTGTTTTTACAAAAACTCCACGTCGCTCAATTTGCTCCAGTATTCCTAAGTTGACTAACTCCAAAAGAGCTTCTCGAATAGGAACACGGCTTACTTCTAACTTATTGGCAAGATGAACTTCTTTTATTTGGTCATTTTGTTTATATTCATCATTTAATATTGCGTCACAAATATATTCAATTATGTTATTTTTTAAATTTCTTTTTACTTGAGCTTTCATAAGCTTTATAATTCCTTTTAAAAATTCATATGCTCAAATGCATATTAAATCACGCCATTATAACATGGAATTATTGAACTGCTTTCATAAAATGAATACTCAACACTATTTTCATTTATTTTAAAAACTGCACTTGCTACTGTGTTCTCATTGTCTGGGTCGTCTGGTTCTATTCTATAAATAGGTAAACCTTTACCTTTTGTATCTCGAAGAATCTCAAAGGGTAATATCTCTTCGTTTTCACAGGTAATTGAAGTAAAACGGTTTTGCCTGTCATTGGAGGAATCTGTTATTATTTGCTTCTTTTGCTTAAGAGGAGAATATATAGCATGATTCGCATGTAAGGAAGTATCAAGTATCTCATTTACTCCAATATCTCCCCCACCAAACTCAATGCTCAATAATCGTGAATCTTGACTTGATGCCAGTGAGAAATTGAATCCACCCGTATTTGTGTTTTCTCTCAATAAGTCAGTTGCACTATCCAATGAATCACAATTCAGTATCGCTCGCCCCAGAACCATTCGAGGAAGTTCAGGAACAACATCTTGCAGTCTCAGATTATTAACTGTTTGTACAAGACCTTTTTCATTTACAGCAAAGGTATGCCCTGGAATTGAGCCAGGATAACAAAATGATATAAAAGAAGGCTGCTTGGGTATAGCAATATCTACTATAAAACACTTTTTAAGAAAAAAAGGAAAACCATCTTCATTATGTGCGAGACAATTGCTCACAGAAGGTACTTGAACAGTGGTACACCCATCATTGGTATCAGCTATTACATCTCCCCTGCAGTTCCATGCAAAAACATCTATAAAAGGTAAATCTAGACCAATGGCTAAACCTTGTATCTCCTCATATACTAGAGGGAATTTTTCTTTTGTATTTGTATGAAGTTGTTTCATAACTTTTGAGTTTTTATGTGAAATAACCTCTTTCCACAAATCACTTTTAATAAGATATTCCCAAACATCTTCCTTACCTGCTTCTCCCAGTCTCATACCTACATCCCAAGCAGTACCACTGATAGTTAACCATTTTAAGTTTTTATTTGTTTTCATTTATGTTCCTAATGTACATGTTTTAAAAAATCTGCCAGACGTTCATTGGGTGGATTTGATATGATTGCAGTTGGATCTCCATCTACTAAAATATCTCCATGTTCCATAAATATGAGACGTGAACCTACTTTTTTTGCAAAGGCCATTTCGTGAGTAACAACAACCATTGTCATTCCCTCTTTTGCTAAGTCTTGCATAACGTTTAATACTTCTTCTTTCAGTTCTGGATCCAGTGCTGATGTTGGTTCATCAAATAACATGACCTTAGGTCCAATTGCCAATGCTCGGGCAATTGCCACACGTTGCTGTTGTCCACCTGATAATTCAGAGGGGTAATGCCCTGCTTTATTACCAAGCCCCACTTTATCAAGTAGTTCAAGTGATTTAATGCTTGCCATTTTTTTGTCTATTTTTCGTACTTGTTTCATACCAAACATTATATTTTCCAATGCGGTCATTTGAGGAAACAGATTAAAGGACTGAAAAACCATGCCCGCTTCTTGTCTTATCTTGTATAAAGTCTCATTGTCTCCATTGACACTTAAATTATCAACGATTAAATCTCCATCATTAATACTCTCAAGAGCATTAATACATCTGATTAATGTAGACTTCCCCGAACCAGAGGGGCCAATTAGAACAACAACCTCCCCTTTTTTTATCGTAAGGTCTACATTTTTTAATACAACAAGTTCGCCAAATTTTTTTGTTACGTTTTTAAATTCAATCATACTCATAATATTTTCATCCTTTTTTCTAATATTCTTAATGTAAAAGAAATAATACTTGTCATAATCAGATATATCACAGCAACGGCTGTCCATATCTCAACGGCTCTAAAGTTTGAAGCCATAATTTCTTGCCCAGTTCTGGTTAACTCCCCTACTCCAATTACGATAAATAATGAAGTGTCTTTTAAAGAAATTATAAATTGATTTCCTAAAGGTGGGATGAGACGTCTAAAAGCAAGAGGCCCAACAACCAGCAAATATACTTTCCACTTAGGTAAACCAAGTGCTAATCCAGCTTCTGTTAAATTAGGATTCACAGAAAGAAAAGCACCCCTTACAATTTCGGCAATATAAGCAGCTGAATTCAATACAATGGCTACAATAGCCGCCGTAAAGTTATCTATGCGAATATCCAGTAAAACAGGTAAGGCAAAATAAATAAACATAACCTGAACAACAATAGGAGTACCTCTTATTAACTCAACATAAGCAACTGCAATTGCATTGGGTACTTTTCCCCCATAGGTTCGTATCATTCCAACGATAACTCCAAGTACCAAGCCTCCAAATAATCCACCAAATAAAGTGATGGCAATCGTAGTTTTTGCTCCCTCCCATAACTGAGGTAAATAATCAAAAATAACTGACCAATCAAGTTCCATAAAAATCCTTTGCTAATGTAATTTGTAATCTAATTTTATTTATTTGAACATTCTTAAAACACTCAAAAAACTAAAAGGATAGTTTAAATCTAAACTATCCCTATGTTAAAAGTTATTTTGCAGGAGGAGTAGTCCCAAACCATTTTTTGTAAATATCGTTGTATCTTCCATCATTTTTCATATTTTTCAATACCGTATTTACTTTAGCAACAAGTTTACTTCCTTTTGGAAAACCAATACCATACTCTTGTGCCATCATTTGTTTGCCAACAGCTTTAACTCTACCCTTACCTGCTTCTTTAATATAATAAAGCACATTAGGCGTATCGTGCATAGCTACATCAACTCTGTCCGTTTGTAACTCTAAGTAAGCATTGTCAATATTAGGGAAAAGTACAAGTTTTGAGTTTTTGAAGTTTGCTTTTGCATAATCAGCAGCAGAAGTTCCAAGTTTTAAAGCAATTGATTTACCGTCTAAATCACTTTCACTATTAATTTTAGTACCATTTTTTACCATCAGTAAAAATCCACTGTCATAATAACCATCCGAAAAGTCAATGGCTTTTTTTCTTGATTCTTTAATAGTAATTCCAGCTAATGCCATATCAATTTGTCCCGTTTGAAGAGCAGGAATAATTCCAGAAAAATCCATAGGTCGTAGCTCATAAGGCATTTTTAGCTCTTTTGAAATTGCCTTTAGGATATCAATATCAAATCCTGTGTATGTATTTCCCTCTCTAAACTCAAAAGGTACGAAAGACGTATCTGTTGCTACAACTATTTTGTCTGCTGCGTTCAGTAAATTGAATGTCATCATTGCCATTAAAGCTAATTTTAGTAATTTTCTCATTTTTTTTCCTTGTTATAAAATTTAAAAAGTAACGTTTGTTACACCATTTGACTCATCTCTTTGTAACACAATTGTTTCAACTCCTTTTGATGAATTGTATACAATTTTATTCCAAATAATAATAATTGTATACAATATTGAATTGTATTATAAAATAATACTATTTAATGTTACTAAACTACCCGAATGATGTTATTTTTTGTAAACTTTCTAAATATTTGCCTAATTTGGAAACAATGGTTTTATAGAAATTTTCTAAAAAATTGGAAATGCTGTGTAAATGTGTTTTTAGTTATATGGAGTTGATGTGTATTTGAATAATATAGAAAACACAAATTTGCCACAATATTCAAATAAAATATAACCAAATAAATCATTAAGTAGTAAATATGAAAAACCAAACCCATACTAATAATAATGCCGATGAAATAAAACACTTAAAAAAACTTCTTAATGAATGTAAAAAAAACAGTAAAAAACTTGAAGAGCTTTCCATAAAAGATGTACTGACAAACTTATACAATAGGCGTCATTTTGATGATGTTTTTCATCGCGAAATTCAACGAGCTGAGCGAGATAAAAAAATACTCTCCTTTGCTATTATTGATGTGGATAATTTAAAAAAATACAATGACTGTAATGGACATGAAGAGGGGAATAATCTGCTTAAGAGTATTGCAGAAGTATTAGAGCAATCAACCAATAGGGGAAGTGATTTTGTTTTTAGGCTGGGTGGTGAAGAATTTGGAATTTTATTTACTGATTTAAATGAAGAAGCAGCCTTTAGTTATACAGACAATATAAGAGCTAAAATACAAGATATGAATATCTCACACTCTTTAAATGATAGTTTGAAAATAGTAACTGCTTCTTTTGGATTGGTAGTTGTTGATTTCTCTAAACAGTGTATGAACAATACTGGGTTATATTCTATGGCAGACCATGCCTTACATGATGCAAAGACAAATGGTAGAAATCAAGTTGTACTTCATGCAGCAACAGAAGATGAGGAGTTAGAATTCTTTTAAAAAATCTCCATAGTAACTTGGAATAGTAATATACACGACATTTATGGTTCATACAATTTCGACGCTATTTTCGTATATAATC
>Ga0209707_1001039_pt1 | contig 16027 bp, 8 predicted proteins | sample EN4Hudsemesocosm_FD_184630 | JGI IMG/M metagenome (GOLD analysis project Ga0209707, IMG submission 184630) | Methane-oxidizing microbial communities from mesocosms in the Hudson Canyon - EN4B Hudson Canyon (SPAdes) (version 2) | ecosystem: Environmental > Aquatic > Marine > Cold seeps | place... | reverse complement strand
TTAGAGGCAATGGTTCTGCTGTACTGTCCGTTAGAGCTAATTTAATTTTTAGCTCTAGAAAACGAGCTCTGTCGGTTAAGTATTGGTCAGTGAATTTATCTGCAGCAAGTTCGTCTACGTTATATAAACCAATATTACCCGTTATTGCAAAAGTATTGAGTTGGGTTAGAGCATATCGGTAGGCCAAGCCTTCTGTGTTATCTAACTTTTCCGAATCAGATAGACTGGCTACTTCAACTATTTTTAGGTTTTGGTATTGGGGTTTGAGTTGAGGTTCAGCTAGTGCTGGGTCAAGATATAATTCATTATTTATGGCTTGCAATCTAACATAAAGTTGCTCTCGAATATCAATACTTACTTTTGAACCTACCTTTAACAAATCTCCTATTGAATTGACGATGGATTCAAGACTCGCTTCTGTTTGATTACTTGCTTGTTCAAACAAAGGTTGTAGTTTATCCAACATTGCTGCTGGCGACATATTGAAAAGTTCTGCATCCAACCGAGTCAAAAGATCATAAACGGCCAGACTATCTGTCATTTGACCTGCGCCATGCCCATAGGTAAAGCTTTTTATCTCTTTTTGTTCGATAAATATTGCCTCTTGTCCACCTTGCTGAAGCAGCCCGAGTTCGGTATTTTGAGTAATAAATTCGAAATTTTTATCGCCATGCAAGTTAAGAATGCGCGATGAATTAAAACCAGTATCACCTCCACCCAACATTCCAAATAGGTTGCGAATATTTACTTCTGCATCTCCTCCTAGGCCTGGCAATCTACCTGTAGGAAAGCCTGCCCCATTGATAGTTAATGCTTCAATACCTGGAACCAGTCGGGTTAATGCTGCCGATAGATGCCCCCCCAATGAGTGACCTGTGACTGATAACAATTGGTCTTTCTCTAATGGAGTATCCAGAATACCAGTAAAATTTGAGTCACCTAGAACAGTTTCAATAGTTCTGACTCGCTCACCTAAAAGACTATTATCAATAATAATATCATCTCTTGAATACAGCCATTCACGATAGGCATTTCCTATTAAGTTAGAACCAGGAACAAGTCGCAGGGGATTAAGGTTGGCAAATGCAAGAGCAGCAGTTTCTGTTACTAGTGTAACCACGCGTGAACCAGTAAAACTTTCCCCCTTGGGAGTGGTCAACTGTTTCCAGTAGTTCCACATATCAACTATTTGATCAATTGCAACACCGTCTGTGACGATGTCCAATAGATCAGCAGTAAGCAGATCTTCCAATAGCTGTGATGTTCCCCGGATGGCAAATACATAGGGCTGGGGAGTGTTGGTATCTTTGTTTTTGAATAATGTCGCTGAAAAACCGGAGTCTGTATCAGGTTGATGGTGTATTACTTTCCAGTGAACAATAAAGTCTTCTGCTTGTGCCAAAGAAAAACCTTTATTTGGGTCATCAACAAGTTCGTCCTCATCTGTGTCTATGCGTTGTAGGGCTGTTTTGACACCATCTCGGTCTGTAATTACTTGATTGGTATTTTTATTCCAAAAATTTGCATAACTTGCCTCAGCAAGCAGTGCCTGATTAAATAAATTACTTGGTTTCATTGTTTATCCCCATTCATTTTTTTAATTTTAATCCTCAAACTACTAAAATCCTCACCCTTAACTAACCATTTTGTTTCACGATCTTCATCTTTAAAACACGAGCTAGCCTCAAACCAGATTTTATAATCACTGAGTTTATTGGCGTTATATAAGCGACCTGCACTGGCACTAAAATCGACTTCGCGGGCTATTATTTCGCCCGTCTTTAAATCTACAATACGTTCATCTGTTATACGGATAATATGCCAGACTTTTGCATATTTAGTGACCCAGGCAAATCGCTGATTAAGCAAGTAACCTTTGGTACCATCAGGACGTTTTATATTGGTAGAAATATCACCGTCTCGATAATAATGGGCAACTAGCTCAGTACCGTCAGGTAGCAAATAATGGCGACCTCTAGCATCCGTCTTTACCCAATAAGCTTTGATCGAAGACTTCTCTGGATCAGGGTTGAGTGTCTGTGCAACTCCTTGATTTTCCAGTTTCCATTCATCTAAAGTTTTATAGATAATAAATCCTGCATTATTTTTACATTGATAGTTATGAACTGCATAAACTGGGATTAAATCCCAAAATACGGTCATAAACATGATAATGCCTACTGGTAACCCTAATTTCCATCCTTTGATTTCATTAGATCTAGCCCATTTTACGGCAATCAAGACGATACCCACGCAAAGCCAAAAATAGATAAAAAAACCAAATAAAATAGCTAATCCAAACATGTTTATGCCCTTTAGGAATTCTAGTTCTGTGATAAAGGGGGAATAAAGCGGGTAGGGGCCTTTACTGCCAATTTAGAACAACGCTTTTGTTTTTTCATTGTGTATCTCTTCATCACTTTGTTGATAGTTGAGCCTTATTTTCATTTGCTCTAATAAATGAGTTGATCTTACATTTTTCATTCATCTAGCTCTTTTTTTATTTGGCTAGTCCAATCATTGCTTTCTATTTTCATTTTCTTTACCGCTTTCTGTTATCTATTCGTTTTAAGAAAAAAACAAATATCTCCTGTCAATTTTTTATTAAACTTGGCAGTTATTTTTTTGCATTCTATCTAACATTTAAACTTGCATGACTTGAGGGTAACCTAATTCAGCAAAAATTAATGTAAGCCTATGCTGATTCTAATATTTTTGTGAGCAATATCACATAAATATTATTGGTCATTAACAGTCTTTCCTAACTTATATTATTTGCTTGTCTACTTAAAAAACGGGATCAACCGCTTTAGTTTAGATCGTCAAGGATGTATTCTCCACTTACTAATTCAGCTAGCAAGACAGGTATTGGAATGACGAAAGGAACCTCAACGTCTTGCGTTACGACTACATGTTGGGTTTCATAATTCAATCTACTGAGCTGAAATTCTAAATTTTTTGTGCATGACGCCAGCGCGTCCTTATAGGGTTACCACGCAGCGCGTGGGAACCAGTAAGTCGTTATCATTTTTCAGCTAGCTACCACGTGTCACTTGGTAGCTTTGGTATAGATGCGCCAGCGTCAAGCACAGATAAATATCCAACCTTCATCATCCTTTATAAAATAAGCTACATTTGTAACCCCAAGTTTTCAAAATCAGATTCATGTGTAATTATCTCGTCCTACAGGCAGATCTAAAATCACAATATTCTTTATTAAAACAGTGGGGGAACTCTTTTGGCATTTTACCTTTTCGGTGATTATTGCCAGAGTTGGTCATTTTGTTTATATGCAACAAGGTATTTTAAATCACCAGGCTTTTGAAAAATTTGTTAAACCTTTATTTGGATAAATAATACACAGTAGATTGGGTTAAGGAATAAATCTTAACTTATCTATTGCTATAAAACGTTGGGGTTCCTTGCGTCACCCCAACCTACCGTACTAAATTTTTTGTGCATGACGCTAGCGCGTCCTTATGAGGTTACCACGCAGCGCGTGGGAACCAGGAAAAATCTTTGTGTTTTATCATCATTTTTCAGCTCGCTACCACGTGTCACGTGGTCGCTTTGGTATAGACGCGCCAGCGTCAGGCACAGATATATATATCCAACCCCCATCATCCTTTATAAAATCAGCTACATTTGCAAAACCAAGTTTTCATAAACAAATTCATGATCTATAGATTATAGGGGGAAAGTACTGTTCCTTTGACTTACCAGACCTTAATCTTGTTTTATTTTAATATGATTATCGATTTTCCATTGCAAATCATGCTTAGCCATTACCTCTTGTAAATACACCGTCATTTTTTCAGCAATTAATTTTTGTCTGACTCTGTCTTTAATCGCAGCAAAATCTTTCCGTTCTGCTGGTTTTCTATTAACGATAACAATTAGGTGCCAACCTTTATTGGTCTTTATAATCTCACTCAATTCATTATCTTTTAGGTTTTTAATTGCCTGTTCAATTTCTGTTGAAGCATTGCCTTCTTTCAACCAGCCCATATCACCCGAACGTTGATGACCATAAGGGTCAATACTGTATTGCCCTGCTAATTCAAACAGACTTTCACCCGCTAAAATTCTATCTCGCATTTGTATAGCTTGCTGTTCAGAATCCAGTACAATTTGTCCAATTTGTCTACGCTCTGGAATATAACCAATTTCCGGATGTTTCTGAAAATAATCGACCAAGGTGTTTTCATCTGCAATCCACTGCTGTTCTTTCTCAAGCAACAACAATCGTGTGGTTAAATTATGAGCATATTCCTGCAACTGTAAATCTATATTTTCTTTTTCTTCATCCACCGCTTTTGCAGTTAAGGTAAGTGCAATCCATTCATTAACCTTTTCTATTATCCTTTGATTATCGACTTTCCCCTGCACTTTACTGGAAATTAAATCCCCATATTTGATTGATAAGCCATCACCTTCTGCAAGTACTGTATCAGCGGTTGGCTCTTTTTCTAACTGCTCAAAATAGGTCTTAACTTTTGCCTGTTCAACTAACTTATTTATACTCAGTGTTTTTAAACCTGTGAAATTTTTTGCTATATAAGCAGAACGGGCCGCAATTAAAGCATCGCCATTGCCTTGAGTCCTTTCAACAAACTGCTTTTCGATATCTTCTGGTACTTTAAGCTGTTTACGTAAATTAACTAAATAACGCTGAGCAAGTAATGCGGTTTTAAAGTTGCCCATTTCTTGTTGAAACATCACACTTTGGTTTTTTCCTGCAGCAACCGCTTCTTGATACAAGGCTTCAGCTCTTGCCATTCTTAATAGCATGTCACCTCGTAGATAAGCCTGGTCTTGTTCATCCATTGAGGGAAATTGCGTAGCGAAAGGTGCCGCCTTCATTGCGGCTTCTAATTGTTGCTCGGTGACTTGTCCTGTTTGACCGATAGTGACTAGTACTTTGTCTGCATAAGTGACTGTGTTAAATAGACTAGATAGCAGAAAAACAAATAGCGTTTTTTTCATGATTTTTTTGGATATTAGTTGGGAGTGAGGCTTTAGCCTCGCATGTAAAAAGGCAGGCTAAAGAGGCTGTGAAAGTATTCCGAAATTAGGCAAAAAACTGCATTTCGGCAACGGATAATCAATAGCTTACAGCTAATTTTTGGCTGTTTTTAGTGGTTTTCTCGAATACTTTCACAGCCTCTAAAGCCTCACTTCCTAATTACACTTGATTACTGTAAGGGACGCAGGCGCGTCTCCATATTGGTTCCCACGGAGCCCGTGGGAACCAGGTGATTAGGAAGCTGCCCGAGAATAGAGAACTTGCTACGCTTTCGATTCTCGGACAGCCTCCTAGGTGAGTTATGATTTATTTAATATTTTTACCACCTAAATCATGTGCATTGGAATGAATCCAGCTAATCGCTGCATCAAGGTTATCTTTGATCTTTTTGCCTTCCCAAGTCAAAGCTTCTGCCACAATCGGCACACCTGATTTATTAACCTCATGACAAGACGCACACAATAAAGGACCATGACTTCCGTCAGGGTTATATTGAGCAGCCTGTTTATAAGTGGTTGGATCAACCGTTGGTGTTACAGGATATAAACCATGTATTGATTCATGACAAGCCTGACAAGCTAATCCAGCATGACCTTTAGAGTAACGCATCACACTGTATTTACCTGGCTGGTTGATTGGAAATGCAACTCCGCCTTGTCCTTCAACAAAAGGAGGTGCATGACAATCCGCACAATGAGGAACACCTGGCGATAACCAGTAATCCTTACCATGACTGGCAGCACTATATGGCACTGCAGCAATACCTGTGGCTTCTTCTGGTAATTGCAGAGAAGATAATTTGGCAGATGGATTAGCCGATAACAAGCTAACATTAACATCACCATCTTCATCCTTAGTCACTAAAGGTGCGCCATCTTTCATCGCAATAACACCAATATCAGGTACCATCCTGTCTTTAGACCAGGTTAATAAAATGCCTGATTTCCCTGGGGTGTCATGTCCATTTTTATCCAGCACAACTTTTGGATCCAGGTATTTCTCAATAAGTGTCTTACGCGTAACACCAATGGCTTTAGCAATCTCATTTAAAGATTTATTACGAATGGTTTTACCTGTTTGTTTAAAGGCATTATCCAAATCATCACGTTGATACAGCTCACGAGATAATTGGCTATGACAGTTGGTACACCACATCCCTTTGCCACCTTTACCATTGCCAATCTTGGATACATTCGTCTGCATCCATTTGCCAATTTCATTTAAATGCTCTGGCGTGCCTACCCCATCTTTATCTTTATTAGGGTTTGAATGTACATCACGCCCTGCAAAACAGCCACCTTTGGTATCGCGGTTATCTGATGTTGCATAAAAGTTTTTACCTGTCGGTGTGATTGGATAACCTTCCATTCCACCATCTTGCCTATGTGCGGGATGACACCCGGCACAAGTCCCGGTACGGCCTTCTGCATCAGGCATAGGGCGTATAGTTTGATGAACTCTATGCAAGGCTTCAGATAAAGCCATAATAGGCGCGTCCCAATCTTCACGTTTTTCTGTGCCGCCCATAATTTGAGCAATACCTTTAGATTGTAAAACACCAATGACATTATCTGCATGACACTGCTGACAAAGCACAGGATCATTACCTAAACGGTTTTGAGTCGCACGACTACTTGGGTCATATTTAGATAAAAACTGTGTTCCGTGGCGAGCATCATGAATCTGTAGAATAGAGATTGATGTTGCTTTCAAGTCTGCCATATAAGGTGTTGAACCCAAACCTTTCCAGAATGCTTTTTCCTGTTTATACAAGGTAAAAGTATCGCCATTGGCATTTTCATTAGCATGACAATTGGAACAGTTAGGCACATCAATCGGGTTAGTCCCTATAAATTTAACAGGCTTACCGGTATGACTATCAATAACAGGTTTTCCACTCTTGGCATCAACCAAGCCAACCCAGGCTTCCTGATAAGGACGAATATCACTTTCCACAATTTCCAGTGGACTTTTCTTCATCAATTCATCATAAAAAGGCGTTAACGGTAGCCCCAATGCATCCCAGATACCTGGGTTTGTCAGTACTATGGGAACATTATCTAAAACTGGCGATTTGGTATAAACCACTGTGCCTGTATCCCCCGTATAATGAAGATGACCATTTTTTATTGGCATACCAGAAGGCCCTGCATCGCGTGGAATTGGTAGTTCCAGACCGATACGTTTCTTTTCACTGTCTTTACTGGTTTTTTTAGGGTTACTGCCTTTTAAATCCTTATAAATATACAAATGGGTGAAATAGGCATTACCTACATTCTCATTTTTAGAATATTTACCGTCTTTATTAACGTCATAAGGGATATTCCAGTAAGCCAGTTTGGTACCTTCTGAGAAGGTATTATCCACATGGCCATATTCCAGCTTCATGCGTTTTTTACCATCCAGCAAAACCGTTGGATCTTTTGGATCTGCTTTTAATAATTGTGGAAAACTATAAGGACCATCAGCTGTTTTAACCACCTGACTCTGGATAGAGTTATAGGGTGGTAAAATACAACAATAAGAAAAATCAAAGCCAGTACAATGCATCCCCAACTCATAGTTGATGGTAATGTTGTAATCATTTTTTGGCTTCTGTTTATCAGTAACAGCATCATTGTTGATAGGACTATTCCTGACCAAAGTATTTTCTTTTTTTATTTTCTCTGGTGAAGAATAGGGAACATATCCGGCAAACACAGGACTGACAAAAAAACTACTCAATAACACAGGTATCACTATTTTTTGCATGACTATTACCTCCTCATTTGATAATAATATTGCGCAAGTTGTTTAATATCTTCTTCACTTAATTGTTCTGATATTAAACGCATACGACTATAGACATCATTATGGCGAACACCTGTTTTATATTCGGTCAAGGTGTTAACAAAGTATTCCACTTGCTGACCAGCTAAAGCAGGAATATCCTGTCTTTCGCCTTGTCCGTCACTACCGTGACAAGTAAAACAAGGAGGAATGATTTTTTTACCATTTCCCCTAGCCACTAAAACTTCCGCTTTGTTTAGTTTTTGTAGCTTAACTTTATGTTCGGCAGCGGGTAGAGATTGAAACCAAACGGCTAAATCGGCTGAGTCCTGTTCGCTTAATCCTACTGCCACAGAGTTCATTAATGCATGATTCCTTTTTTCGTCAGCATAATCACGCAATTGCTTATAGGTATAAGTCGCTAATTGACCCGCTAAAGAAGGAAAGGCATCCATCTGGCTGACACCTTTTTCACCATGACAACCAGCACATGACTCAGCAAGCTGTTTACCGTTCTGCGCATTCCCTTCTTTTACAAAGTTTAATGCATCAGGCGTCCAGGCAATATTTGATGCGGGTTCTGCAATAACTAACGCAGGCGCCAGCAGTAATAATAAAGAGAGTGTAGATTTCATTTTTAATATCCCCATGCGCTTGAGTCGTATGTATCCAAAAAGAAGAACTGTAGAATAGGAATACCAAAACTAATAAACATCAATACTGCAATCACTTTATTCCATAGCTTTATATCATTTAGATAGTCAGGTAAATCTGTAACAGCATGATAGGACTCTGCATATTCAACCTCGCCTTCAAATACCTCTGTTGTCACGCCAAATTGCGTTTTAAATAGTAAATAAACAAACAGGCAAGCCGAACCTAATAACACTAGTCCGCCCAAAATCATTAACAGTTCATAAGGTTCCCAGGATAAAGTCATCAGATTGTTATAGACCACACTAGAAATACGACGAGGCTGACCTAATAAACCCAACACATGCCAAGGTGTCGTCATAATACTCATACCAATAAACCAGGTCCAAAGTTGTACCAGGGCCAGATTATTTGAATAAATAGGCTTCTTGGTCAAAATCGGCCATAAATAATAGGCAATGGCAAAATACATGATCACCGTTGTGCCTGCAAAAATCAGATGAAAATGTCCTGGTACCCATGCAGTGTTATGAATCATTGCATTCATTGCATAGCTGGCATTGACCAAGCCACCAAAACCGCCAAAAATCAGCATTAACAAAGATAAGATAACAGAAAGTACCATGGGATTTGTCCAGGGCAAACTTCCAATCCAGCCGAATAAGCCTTTCCCCCCCCGTAGACGCCCAGCAATTTCCAAAGAGGCTATCACAGTAAACCCTGTCATAAAGGTCGGTATAGAGACAATAAAAGTACCCACACCATGTAACATTTTCCAGCCTTTTGCCTGCTCTGGGTCCATATATAAATGGTGAAAACCGATAGGCAAACTAAAAACCACAAGTACTATAAATGCTGCTCTTGCCAACTCATCACTAAATAGAAAAGAACCCGCATGTTTAGGAACAAAAACATAAAAAGCGGTATAGGCAGGGATTAACCAGAAATACACGATAGGATGTAAAGTCCAGGCAAAAAGTGTACGTGCCAGCCCGACGTCAATGGTATCTGTCCAGCCAAAAGCCCATGGAAGAATTAAGAAAAGTGATTCTAAAGCAACACCCGCACTGGTCCATAACCACAACATGGCATTCATGGTGGTTGCAAACATGGCTAATGGTACAGATTCTCCGGGATGAGCCTGCTTCCATTGCAGAAACATCACAATCATGATGCCACACCAGACCCAGGATCCTACTATAAGTAAAGTTGCGCCGACATAAAATATAGTGTGCGCCTGTACGGGAGGATAAAAGGTATAAAGTACTGATGCCAAACCCATTAGTAACGGAACAGCAGCTAAAACCACACCTATCAAGGCCAGCCAAAAGCCAGCCCAAGCCAATTTTGCATTCCAGATCGGCACTTTTAAAGAGGTGCTGGCCGTGTAATAACCAAAGCCCATAATAAAAAAGGTGGTCAGTACATAGGCCATTAATACCCCATGGGTACTAACAGAAGCAAAATAAACAGCAGGCGAGTCTAAAGCTTCAAATAGACCGCTTCGTTCAAGAACCTGATACTCACCCATAAAACAAGCCAGTATAAAAGCGATAAATGCGACCCACATATGACTTAAAGCAAGTCTTCTTTCTGTCAAATCATTCATTTGTTATCCCCTCCCTTAGAGGTCGTTTGTGGTGCCTTCCATTGATCTTTTTCTACTACATCAATTTTGCTCCACATATGGTCATGCCCCAGGCCACAATACTCATTACACAGCACAGGGTAATCACCTGGTTTTGGGAAAGAAGTTTCTATTTCAGCAACAAAGCCAGGCACAATCATTGTGCTCATATTTGTCATAGGAATATGTACACCATGTAATACATCAATACTTACCCAGCGAAAAGTTAATTTAGTTTCAGCTGGCACGCTAATTCTTTTAGGAAAGAATGAATAACGCCCCGCCACCATTCTGACGGTAATATCACCTTTTTCATCAACTTGAACACCCAGGTTATCTTCTGCAAACTCTTCACTTAAATGCAGTGTTGCAGAGTTGATGGTTTCTACATTACTTGGCGCATTGACACTATGGAATAATGCGTCTGTCATAATGATAACAATAAAAAAGGCACAAATAGCTAATACTATTTGTGCCCATTTTTTTTCTAACGGATCAATATGCATGGTTAACCCCTAATTAATAATACCGCGAGGTAAAAACACCCCGTAGTAAAGGAACATCCAGCCAATAACCATACTGATCGCTACGGTAACCATTAACACCCAAGTCCCAATGGGTGAACTTTCTAGTATTTTTTTACGCTCTTCATCACTAAGCTCAGACATATTGCCCTCCTCTTCAAAGTATTATTTTTATAATTAGATAAACATATTAACATTAGCTAATATAACAACCCTTTATTTGCCCTGTCAATTTATAAATCCATTCAAGCGAAATTAAAAAATGATCTTTTAGACTATTCAATTTAACAATATATGCCTATGAACAAAAAAACAGCTAGCTCCTTTTCTAAAGTTATTTCCATTATTTTTCAAAGTTGATTACCCATAAACTTCAGCCATTTAAACTAAACTCTGGTCACGTCATATCAGCAGGGACCGCTGATATCCAGTGTATAGGGATGTACGGTCTGAACCATTAGCATATACTTGTTTATATAGTCATCCCATCCCTGGATTCTGGATCTCGGCACAAATCTGTCTGGAACAGATTTGCATTTACCCAAGGGGCATTATGCAGGATAGCAAAATGTGAATCCCTGCCGAGATGACGTATAACTGCTAAGTAGGTGGTTTTGTTAAATAGCTGAAACTCGTACATAATCAGGAAAACATTTCCCTTAAACGGCTTGCATTAGTTCTAACCTACAACAACACAATTACGCCCTTGGTGTTTGGCTTTATACATTGCTTTATCAGCAGCCTCAATCATCTCACCATATCGAGTAAAATTTGTCTTATAAAGACTAACACCAATACTTATGGTTAAAGCATGACCATGAAACCGTTGACTAAGAATTTTTCCTTTACGCTCAATCTCTAAACGAATACGTTCTGCATAACTACGTGCTCCTTTAGCATCTGTATCATGTAAAACAAACACAAACTCTTCCCCTCCATAGCGCCCAATAAAGTCACTGGGCCGAGTCAGCGTTGTCATGATTTGTGCCACAATTTTTAATACATCATCCCCAGCCTGATGACCACAAGAGTCATTAAATTTTTTAAAGAAATCTATATCAATAAATCCTACGGCCACGCGTTGCAACTTCTCCTCATCTAATTGAAATGTTTCTATTAAATACTCAGTAACCATCCGTTTATTTAGCAAGCCAGTTAAACCATCAAGCTCGGCTCTTTTTTTCTCAAGTTCAAAACGTTTAGCATTTGCCAGCGCAACGCCTAACTCATGAATAACAGGAGAAATTTGAGAAATGACATTGGCTGATATTGAACGTTTATTCCTGTCATTATCAATATAAACAAGGGCTACCAGTCTATTCTGACTTAATACAGGTATAACAAGGAATTCATCCACTTCAAACTGATCTAAAATTTTCTTATTATTTTCATCACTTGCATCAATAACAATCCCTTTGCGTTCTCGTAAACTATTTAAAATAGCCTTGGGCAAGGCATCAATTTTAATAGAAAACTTTTTTAATTCCGCATTGTTAACTGCATCAGGGCAACTGTATGCTGCAACCAGACTTCGCAACTCAGGATTAACATTGAGCAAAACCAGACAACCAAAATTAAAGTCTGCCTGAATTGCAGAGAGTGTCCAAGGTATTATCTCATCAGGATCCAGGCTTTTATGAGGAGTCGTTAAACTCTTTAAAGAAATAATATTAGCTATTTCATTAGAGCTATCATTCGGTTTATTACAATGGCTTAATAATAAAGCCGTTTCAATCAATGTTGCCCGCAATTTACTTATACTTGGAAAGTGAATACCGTAAAACTCACGGGTCTGATCCATTTCTTTATCAACATGACTCAATAATAGCTCAAGATCTAATTGCGCAATATTAAGATGTTTTGAAACTTCAGAATGTAATTCAGGGGGGTTATTGATACGGATAGATCCAACGCCTTGCATCCATGCAATATAGTTAGCAAAGTTAACAATCGCTATATCCGTTTTATATTTTGCAAACGGAGAATCATCATCTGGCAAATCGTGATGACAGTAAACTATTGCAGCAATCTGTTCTGGTATATCCCACTGCTGACAAAAAACATAACCCATTTCGGCATGATTTAAACCGAAAAAATCATGTTCTCCTTTGAGAGTAGATTGCTCATCTCCCTTACATGCCAATAGGAAATCGCCGTAACTCACTTTACCATGCGTCTCTAACACTATTTTACCAATATCATGCATTAACCCCGCACAATACATGACATCCGGTTCCTTATGTTTTAAAGTCGTCGCTATGATTCGGCTTAGAGAGGCAACGAATAAGCAATGTTGCCAATAAAACATCTGGTCGAATTCACTTTTAGATTTATGATGAATTAATTTGTTATAAAGAAGCTGATTTAAGGCAAGTTGTCGTACAGAAGAAAAGCCCAATATACTGACAGCTCGTTTAATTGAAATAATCTTATGAGATAAAGCAAAAGCCGCCGAATTCACATTCCGCAACACCTTTGCTGCTAAAGCCGGCTCAGTCTCTATTAATTGAGACAAGTCAGCCACATTTGTCCGTTCATCACTAGTCAAACGCAACAACTTAAGTGCAACAGCAGGGATCACCTGTAGTCTGTCGACTTTATGCTTAAGTATTAAATCAGCCGCCTGGGTAATGGCCAAAATATGATTAGCGTTATCGGTCATGGTAAAACCATAATTTGCTTTCGTCTAGCGTAAGTTTAGCAGAAGTCAACCAAGTACAATGAACTTTCACCATTTAGTTTAGCCCTTTAAGCTAAGCCCCACCTTTATTATGTAAGCTTCAGATATATAAACTATTACTTTAGTAATTAAATGAGTCACAAAATATATAACTAAGGCTCGTTTATTGCGCTAGTTATAAAAAGAATAATGCAAAAACATTCCTTCCAAGTAACAAATATTGACTGGCTGAATCTACATGTTTGGGACGTAGGCTTCAGCCTGCTTATATTTACCTTGCAAATGCAGGCTGAAGCCTGAGCCCCAAATATAAAGTATGGCTCTGAACAAAAAACAGGTTGCTTATTTGCTACAGTTTTTCTTTTGTTGGAAGTGAGGCTTTAGAGGCTGTGAAAGTATTCGAGAAAACCACTAAAAACAGCCAAAAATTAGCTGTAAGCTATTGATTATTCGTTGCCGAAATGCAGTTTTTTGCCTAATTTCGGAATACTTTCACAGCCTCTTTAGCCTCGTTCGTATATCCCTATACTCTGGATACCAGCAACCCTTGCTGGTATCCAGTGACCAGAAAACAGCTTAAATGACTAAAACTTATGGGAATCAAGAAAATATTTTTAACTCTTTGTTACTAAAAATACTTATATGATGACTGTTTGAAAATTGGATAAAAGCTAGAATATTAAAGAAAATACCATAGCTAACAACTGTTGCCACTGTGAATCTCAGCATCCATACCAAGATAACTTTTTATAATATGCGATGACCAGTTAATAAGAAAAATTAACATATTTTAAAAAAGAGAGGGGAAGGTAAAATCACTATTCACCTTCCCCACCTTATCTTATACCAATCCCAATATATTTATACTTGAGCTGAGGGATCGTCATTCCTGCAGGCTCTTAGCAGGAATCTATCTGTGAGGATGGATTCCCGATTAAAGATTTCGGGAATGACGGTTATTAGCGTGATTATTTATTGGGATTGGTATTACATTGCTTTTAACTTAGCTAATTCACTTTTGGCTACATCAAGTGACTTATATTTCGCCCCATCAACAACCGCTTTTTCTAGCTCTAACTTAGCTTCTTCAACTCGACCTTTTTCGATATAAATCATAGCCAAGTGATAATTCATTTCAGGTTCTACCCCTTCTTTTTTAACTGTTGACTCAAGTGCAGCCAGCGCTTCATCAACTTTTCCATTTTTAAAATTAACCCAGCCAAATGTATCTAAAAAGGCAGGATGCTTAGAATCCTTTAAAGATGCAACCAAAGTAAAAGCCTTCTCTACTGCAGATTGGTCAGAACTATCAACCAATAAAGACGCCAAATTATTTAAAGCTAGCAAGTTTCCTGGCACCATAACTAATAACTTCTCATAAGCATCAATTGCTTTCGCCTCATGACCAGCAAGAGTATTCAAAATGGCCAGTTGCATTAGAAAACTGCCACTTTTAGGAATGGCCTGAAACCCTTGTTGATACACTGCAATCACTTTATCTAATTGCTTCTGAATGATATAAACAGATGCCAGGTTTTTATACCCTAGCTCTACTTCTGGCTTCAGCGCCACCACTCTTTTAAACAATGCTTCGGCTTCTGGCAACTGCTTTCTTTGTCTATGTAACTCCGCGCGCATAGTTAACAAAGCAGGGTTATCTTTATTATCTGCTATTACATTATCCAGTACTTTTTCGGCATTATCTTCCTGCTTCAAAGCGATATAACTATTAACCAAACCAGCAAGTACATCTGGCGCTGTTGGTTTTTTAATCAGAATTTTTTTAAACTCTGCAACAGCATCCTCAAATTTTTTCTGCCCCATATAAAGCTGAGCTAATTTATATTGAGGCAACTCAGTATTCTCAGTTTTCTCTAAAAGTTCATTGGCTATCAGCTCGGCTTTAGCCCATTCTTGGCGCTTACCGTATAAATCAATCAACATAACAGAAATATCTTGATCATTTTTAAACAGAATTCTAGCTTTTTCCAATAATTCAATCGCGCCGCCTATATCCTTTCTTTGCACCTTGATTCGAGCTAAATCCTTAGCCGCAATAATATTTTTAGGATTAACCAGTAATACTTTTTCTAATGTTTCCTGGGCTAGCTCAATATTTTTAGTTTGCAATTGTGCAACAGCCTGAACCATCAATGCTTTTTCAGATTCAGGATCATCTCTTAATATAGTTCTTGCATCAGCAAGCGCTGCATCAAACTCTTTATCCTTCATTAACAAACTTGCTCTAAATAACAAAGCCTGGGCATTTCTAGAATCAAGCTCTATAACTTCTTCAATCAATTTTCTGGCTTGAGCTTGTTCACCTTTGGAATTAAGGAATCCAGCCAATTTATTACGAGCATCAATACCCGCAGCACCCAACTTATCATCTTCAATGATTTGTTCTAAAAGTGATTGAATCTTCTCTGGCTGGTCCTTATATAACGCCAGTTTTGCAAACCTGAAACCAAAGTTGTCAGGGTTTTCACTGATTAAACGATCTAACTCTTTTTCAGTCTGCTCAACACCTCGTTGACGAGTTAAAAACTCAATCAAAACAAATTTTGGCTGATCTTTATCTGGTACCTGGCTAACCAGGTTTTTCAAAACCTCTTCAGCTTGATCAATCTTTTTTCTGGCGATATAAAGCTTAGTCAAATTGTAATATAAGCTCTCATTTTCAGGAAAACGCTGTAATAAAGACTGGTATAAAGCTTCTGCTTCATCCTTCTTCTCTTCAATCATCA
>Ga0209707_1001031_pt1 | contig 16066 bp, 12 predicted proteins | sample EN4Hudsemesocosm_FD_184630 | JGI IMG/M metagenome (GOLD analysis project Ga0209707, IMG submission 184630) | Methane-oxidizing microbial communities from mesocosms in the Hudson Canyon - EN4B Hudson Canyon (SPAdes) (version 2) | ecosystem: Environmental > Aquatic > Marine > Cold seeps | place... | reverse complement strand
CATAAACAACGTATTTTAAAACAGCTTCAACAAAAAGCAGTACAGTTTGGATTTGAACTTGTTCCTGCAGCATAACTATAAACCATTGTTTCTTTATTGGTTTATAGTTATGTTACTTAGAAGGATACTTTATACTAAGGCCAGATCAATTAATTCTCAACTGACTGCTATATGCATAAAATATTCGATAATTTCGTCGCCTATAAAGATGTCTGTAAGGAACAGCAATTTTAATAACAGTTGTAATAACGATACCTGCCCCGATAAGGATTGTATGGGTAAATGCCTCGTCTATAGCGATAATAGGGGTAGGCATTATTATAACGTTGTTGGTTTTGCGGCCAAATATAATGATTATTAATAGACACTATAGGTACTGTGATTGTTTTCTCTCCAATCATTTTTTCTTCAGATCCTTGTAATGTGCCTGCAATAGTGATTTCCGCATCTTTTGTAAAAACAGCAGGGTCAAGAAATTGTTTGCTGATGGATAGGAAACGTCCTGAAGATGTTTGGTTTAACTGAGGGCGACCATAGTAGTTAAGTGGGTAAAACAAAATTTGTATTACTGTTTCATTGGCTTTATTTTCAACATCAATAATCTTTCCTCCCCACCTGACTGGGGTGTTGTTAACATTATTGCTGTTTGAAAGAACATGGTGAGGTTGAATATCAACACTGGGTGCATTTTTTATATTTGCAGGTAAATTAGAGCAGGCCTGCAAAAGTAATACACTGATTAATAGGAACCATTTCATAGTAGCCTCCTTTTTTTAAAAATTTATGATGTCTTTATATCTTTGTCGGGGAATAGATTAATTCCTTACAATTAGGTATATGGCATGTTTGATCTGGTTGAAGTTTTGGTCGCGACCGAAGGTCCCTCCTACCCAGAATACTTTTTAAACAGTGGTTTGTATGCAGCCATGATAGCCAATAGTAATGGGTTTATTGCATAAGAAATAAAGTTAACGTTATAGCTATTAGAGTGAATAAGTCACAAAACCAAGGTAATCAACTCACACCTTTATTTTGATCAACTTTGTATCATAGACCTACGTTTTGAAAAAAACATTTCTCTTAAACAACAAAGGTCAAATATCATGAAAACTTTAACATCAGTCGCAGTATTCGCAATCGCTTCAGTTCTTTCATTTAATGCAATGGCGCAATCAAAAGTAAATAAAAGTATTATTCTTAATAAATCTTTAAATAAAGGCAATGCAGCCATTGCCATTGGTAAAGGAAACTCAGCTAACGTAGGCTCCGTAGCAGTTAAAGATTCAAAAGTGAACAAAAGTATTATTCTTAATAAATCATTAAACAAAGGTAATGCAGCCATTGCCATCGGTAAAGGCAATGCGGCTAACGTTGGTTCAGTATCACTTAAAGATTCAAAAGTGAACAAAAGTATTATTCTTAATAAATCATTAAACAAAGGTAATGCAGCCATTGCCATCGGTAAAGGCAATGCGGCTAACGTTGGTTCAGTTTCACTTAAAGGTGCAAAAGTGAACAAAAGCATTATTCTTAATAAGTCTTTAAACAAAGGTAATGCTGCTATTGCCATTGGTAAAGGCAATGTGGCTAATGTTGGATCTGTATCCATTAGAGGTTCAAAAGTAAACAAAAGTATTGTTTTGAATAAATCATTAAACAAAGGCAATGCAGCGATTGCAATTGGTAAAGGCAACTCAGCTAATGTTGGATCAGTAAGTTTCGAATAATAAACAGCAGTTATTCAAGCAGAATTAAAAAACAAGGATGTTTTTTAATTCTGCTTTTTATGCTTTCTTGGTTACCCATAGTTTCAGCTTTTTAAACTACCCATATTTGTTCCTAGATCCAGAACCCAAGGATGGCATGACTATATAAATAAGTATATGCTAATGATTTAGATCGTACATCCCTATACACTGGATACCAGCGATCCCTGCTGGTATGACGAGACTAGGGTTTATTATGAAAAAATCCAGTTTTAGCGTTGCTCTTTGTAAAACTGGAGAACCAGAGCACATACTTTCAATAATTGACCTGTGTATTATTGATAGGCAGGTTTTATTGTTAGAAACTTAAAGGATAACAATGCGCATAAAAACTCAATTGGTTTTAATTTCAGAACAAGCTGTGCCAAACATCGCCCCGATATTGGATGAAAGATTTAAACCAGAGCAAGTGATAATGCTGGTATCTGAGGATATGTTAGAGCAGAGTGAGTTTTTAGAAAAAATATACAAACCACGGGGCATTAAAGTAAGCCGATGGAAGATTAAAGATCCTTGGGATGTTGAGCATATTCGCAATCGTATAGAAGATTTATTATTAGAAAATGAATATGAATCGATAGCGTTAAATACTACGGGGGGAACAAAACCCATGAGTATTGCTGCGTATGAAGTGTTTAGAGAAAATAATTTAGATATATTTTATATACATCCAGAGCAAGATAGACTTATTTGGATGCACCCCAAGCGTCCATCAATTGATTTAGCTGATCGTATCAAGCTTAAAGAGTATCTGTTGGCCTATGGCGCAAGTAAAGTGAATGAGCTATATAAAGGTGGCGTGCTCGCTGATTATAGAGTGCTTTCAGAAGAGTTGATCGATAATATTCGAAAATATGAACCTGCTTTGTCAACATTAAATTATTTTGCGGCGACAGCTGATAACCCAAAACTATTGAGTGCGGATATAGACCGAAACATGAATGGTAATTATAGTTTTTGGGCGATAGTTGATCTATTTGAACAGGCAGGGCTACTGAAAAAACGGGGGCGGGTATTGATTTTTCCAGATGAAAAATCTCGCTTTATGGTGAATGGAGGCTGGCTTGAGATGTATGCATACGCTTGTTGTTTAGATTTAAAAAGGAGCAAAGGTATTCAGGATGTCAGTCACAGTGTAGAAGTGAGTCGCAAACAGGGAGGTAATACAGTACTTAATGAAATCGATGTGGCATTACTAAAAGATAATGCACTTTATCTGTTAGAGTGTAAAACCAAACACTTTAACGGTCATAGTAAAAAGCACAGTGAAGGTGCAGATGTTCTTTATAAACTGGATAGTATTAGAGACGTGCTTGGGGGGACTCAGGCAAAAGCCATGTTGGTGAGTTATAAAAAACTGGAGCATCATCATCTAGACCGGGCAAAAGAATTAGACATTGAAGTCTGTTGCTATCAAAATTTAAAATTTCTAAAGGAAAAAATTGAATTCTGGCTTAACAAAAGAGCCTGGCGATAAAATTTCATGGCTATTGATAAAAGTAGGAGGGGCCTATTGGCCGTGACAGGAACAAGATCAAGAACGGTCGCGGCCAATAGGCCCCTCCTACCGAAAAGAATAGTTCAGGAATTTACTGGTTATTTATAAAACTGTGGATTGTATAGAGCCATGTAAAATTTAAACCTCTAAGTAACACAGCTTAAATTTACTCACTTGTTGTCTATCAAAAAACGTCATCTTGGCAGGGATGCCGAGATCCAGTGACAAGGATGTTAACATTGTTAAACCGAAGTACAATTCCTAGTCTCTGGATACTCGCACTCCCTGCTGGTATGAGCAGAACCAAAAATTATTTCAAATGATTGAGACTTATAGATAATTAAGAAATTTAATGTCGACTAAATACACTTAATTGAACACCTAAGCAGTTGCGAGGATGATCTATCTGTTATTACCCTACCAATTCAATTACTGTACTATATTAGAAAACAGTTTTATCTTGATGGCGGCTTTAATATTTCGTTATGGGATTAGCTGTTAGATAACTTACCCTGACTACCCCTTAAGGAAAAGGAAATTACATACATGTTAAGAGTTCTACATACTGCTGATTGGCACTTAGGTCAACATTTACATGGTATTTCTAGAGATTATGAGCATCAGCAGTTTTTAGACTGGCTACTACAGCAACTTAAAAGTCAGCAAGCGGATGTTTTAATTGTTGCCGGTGATATTTTTGATACGGCTAATCCATCGGCAGTTGCACAAACCCAGCCAGGTAGGGTGGGCAGTTCTTTTTGCCCACCAGATTATTGTGGGGATGCTGTGATTGTTTGGTGATGTGACAAAAATATCACGGCTATTAATGTCTTTTTTTTTATGATTAATCATGGGCTGCTGAATGGGTGGGCAAAAAGCCTGCCCACCCTACATGGCTGTTTAGTGTAGCCACATCACTTGTAGATGTGTAGGCGTTTGGCGAGTTGAGAGGCTTCTAACTAACTTGATTCAAAAACTAAAGTCCTGCGGCCCCAAAATACGTAATATTTCATCACAGCTTGTTAAGCCTAAATTAACTTTTTCTAAGCCATCTTCTAATAGGGTTTTATAGCCACTTTTTATTGCAGCTTGTTTAATATCTCTTTGGTTAGCCTGTTCTGAAATAAGGTTACGTATTTCTTCGTTTGGAATGAGTATTTCATATAAACACACACGACCTTGATAGCCATTATTGCCACATTTATCACAGCCAATACCTTTGTACATGATATTTTTATTATTGACAAAAAGAGGGCCTAGTTGCTGTATAACGTCAGGGTCAACTTTTTCTTCTTGTTTACAATGAGGACAAATCTTTCTGACTAAACGTTGAGAGATAACCCCTTCTAAACTACTAGCCATAATATAAGGCTTCAGACCTAAATCAAAAAGTCGAGCAATCGTGGCAATGCTAGAGTTGGTGTGTAAAGTTGAAAAAACAAGATGTCCAGTTAAAGCTGCTTGAAAGGCGACTTCAGCTGTCTCAAGATCACGGATTTCTCCTAACAAAATTACATCGGGGTCTTGTCTTAAAATAGCACGTAGCACCACAGGAAAGGTTAAGTCTATTTTTCCTTTGATATTAACTTGTCCGGCAGCATCCATATAGTATTCAACGGGTTCTTCAATGGTGACATAATTTTTTTCTGTTGAGACCCCATGTTGAAGTAAGGAGTAGAGGGTGGTTGTTTTACCACTACCTGTAGGCCCTGTTGATAAGATAATACCTTGTGGCTTGTTGACCAGGCGGGTTACTTTTTTTAAATTAATTTCATTAAAGCCGAGCATATCCAGGCTTTTAATTGAGGCATTACGATCTAAAATTCGCATCACTATTTTTTCACCATTAATCATCGGTAAAGATGAAATACGCAGGTCGATCATTCGCATTGGTGTTTTTACCGTAATCCGTCCATCTTGAGGGCGACGACGTTCTGAAATATCCATTTCAGCCATGACTTTAATACGAGAAACCAAGGTGTTTAAATAGTGATTAGGTATGAAGATTTTATCCAGTAAAATGCCATCTATTCTATAGCGGACAACGATGCTTTTTGCGCGAGGCTGGATATGTATATCACTTGCACCCAGTCTGACTGCTTCAATAATAATTGAGTTAACCAGGCGTATTGCTGGGGGAGCTTCTGTTTCACGTAGTAATTGTTCTAAAGAAATATCATCCTTTTCATCAATAATAACTTCTATGGTTTCAATAGTCTCGTCTGTGGAAACAATGTTTTCCATTTCACCAAAGTTTGGGGCTTCACCAAAGACTTCGACAATTTTTTTTTCAATCGCGGCAAGATCAGCCATGACAACTTGTAAATTAAAGCCTGTAAAAAAACGAATATCGGCTTGTAATCCCATATTCATTGGATCGGCTGTTACCAGCAGTAACATGTTATTTTCAATTTTTAAGGGCAAGACCCATTGTTGTTCGCAAATTGAGCGTGGCAGTAGATCTAATACTTCTTGGTTGATTTGAAAACCGGCTAAAGAAATTTCTTTAACAAACAGCTCTTTACGCAAAATGCTGCGCATTACTTTTTCATCAACCCATTGTTTATCTAGAATAATTTTAACAGCGGGGGTATTGCTACTTTGTTTTAGCTTAAAGGTTTCCTGTAATTGAACAGTCGTCAGCAACTGCTTTTTATTGAGCATAATTGCCAGTTGGTCATTATCAGTGTTACTTAATTTACTCAGCTTTTTTAGCTGCGTATGCTGATGATGGTTTTCATGTTGTAACTGTTCATTTTTCTGTAGTAAATCATATTGTTGTAAAGCAAGCGCCACTGTGACACGTAAATCATCATCATTCCAGGGTTTAAGAATAAATTTATAAACAGCCCCTTCGTTAATGGCTCCCATCACTGCATTGGTATCAGCATATCCAGTCAACATGATACGAATGATTTTAGGGTGTTGATTTTTTACTTCTTTTAAAAGTTCAGCACCATCCATATTAGGCATTTTAAAATCAGAAATCATTAACTGAAATTCATTTTGAGATAAAACCTGTAATGCTTCTTCTCCACTCATTGCTGATTCAATTTGATAGTTTTCGCGTCGAAAAACACGCCTTAGTGAAGATAAAACATTAGGCTCATCATCGACTAATAAAATACGATAATTGCGATTATTGCTTTTCATCTCAATTGCTTCTTCAGCATTTTCTTCGCTAGAAAGACCACTATAACGAGACATAATTTCTCTTGATTTTTAGTATTAACATTCTTTAATCCTTGTTATGTGGTATTGGTAAAAAATAGTGACCAGGCAGATCTTCATCTGCTTTGATAATATTCAAACAGGCGGTTAAACCTAAGCCTATACCTTGCCCTTATCATAAATAATCATGGACTCTTTTGTCTTTAATCATCGGTAGAAGTTTATATTTAGTATAGTTTGTTAGATATGGTTTTCATAGAAGGCACTCTTATAGTCGTGTTGATTACGCAATAGTTAGAAGTGTTAAATTAGGAAGGTTTATTAATTATGATGTGATAAATGTTGAAAAATCATGGCGCGTACTAGCCTCTGCTTAAAAAAAGTGGCATCAGGTTACATTGTTATTTAGGCTTATAAGATCAATTATGCATCCTGTGAGGCCATCAATATTAATTTGTAATACTATTTACTTATCGGTAGATCATGCTATTTTTCACATTTCTAATGGTGCTTTAGAGGGGATGCATGTTGATTATTCATGGTCATATTTAATCATTTATACTACATTAGCTAAACGACAGCATTCCAAATGAGCTTTTTTGTTTGGTTATGAGCTTAATCGTTTGATTATTTTACCTGACAACCATGTAACTTTAAGGAAAAGGAAATTACATACATGTTAAGAGTTCTACATACTGCTGATTGGCACTTAGGTCATCATTTACATGGTATTTCTAGAGATTATGAGCATCAGCAGTTTTTAGACTGGCTACTACAGCAACTTAAAAGCCAGCAAGCGGATGTATTAATTGTTGCTGGTGATATTTTTGATACGGCTAATCCATCGGCAGTTGCACAAACCCAGTTATATGACTTTCTTGTTAAAGCTCGGGGTCTGTGTCCACAACTAGATATAGTGTTGGTTGGTGGAAATCATGATTCTGCGGCTAGACTTGATGCACCTGCTGCAATTTTAAATGCGCTGGGAGTTTATGTTGTTGGTGGACTGATACGTAATGAACACGGCGATATTGATTGGCAACGCTTATTAGTGCCATTAAAAAATGCGCAGGGCGAATTAGTCGCCTGGTGTGGTGCGATGCCTTTTTTACGTCATGTTGATTTACCAGAGAATGAATCGGAAGCTGATCCTTTAATAGCAGGTGTTAACGCTTTGTATAGTGATTTGTTAGCAGAATTAAAGCTAAAAGCGCTGAATGATGAAGCACTGTTACTAACAGGGCATTGTTATATGGTCGGTGGCAATGTTTCAGAATTAAGTGAGCGTAAAATTCTGGGAGGGAACCAACATGCCTTACCTGCAAATATTTTTCCTGAGTGTATAAGTTATACCGCTTTAGGACATTTACATTTGGCTCAAAAAGTAGGTGATGATCAATCGGTTCGTTATAGTGGATCTCCGATACCACTGTCTTTTGATGAGCAGCATTATCAGCATCAAATTATTCAGGTTGATATTGCAGCAGATAAAACTGTGACTATCTCTAAACTTCTGGTGCCGCGCAGTGTGGAGATTATAAGGTTACCTAGTGCAAGCAGTTACAGTGATTTACAAAGTATTCTGGATCAATTGACTCATTATGATTTTGATTCGTCTCTATCCAGACATCAACAACCGTTATTGGAATTGCGTATTGCTTTAGAAAAACCAGAACCAGGATTAAGACAGCAGATTGAAGACTGTATTAAAGGTTTACCTGTTCGACTGTTAAAAATAAGTACCGCATATTCAGGTAGTGAGAAGGGACTGGCAGATGTGGTTGCAGAACAAAGACTGGAAGAATTGCAGCCAGAGAGTGTATTTCAGCGTTGTTATGAAACGAAATATGACAAACAGGCATCAGTGGAAATGTTGGCATTGTTTAATGAATTACACGAAACCCTGCAAGGTGATAAGGAAATATAATGCGGATTTTAGCAATAAGAGGAAAAAACCTGGCTAGTCTGGCTGAACCTTTTGAAGTGCAATTAGAACAAGGTGTATTAAAGCAGGCTGGGTTATTTGCAATAACAGGGCCTACCGGCTCAGGAAAAAGTACCATTTTAGATGCACTTTGTCTGGCACTTTACGACAAAATGCCTCGTTTGCCAGCAGGGCATGGTGTGGCCATTGGTCATAAAGATGAAGAGGATGCGATAAGAGTAAAAAGTCATGATGTGAGCTCTATTCTCAGACGTGGCACAGCGAGTGCCTATGCAGAGGTTGATTTCATTGGTAATGATAAACACAGTTATCAGGCGCGCTGGGAAATTAGTCGAGCCAGAGGTAAAGTTAATGGGCGATTACAGGCGCAAAAAATAAGACTGGTCAATTTAGATACCCAAGAAAAAATTGGCGAGAAAAAAACTGATATTTTAGAAGCGATTGAACAGCGTATTGGACTGACTTTTGATCAATTTCGTCGATCTGTTTTATTGGCACAAGGTGATTTTGCTGCTTTTTTACAGGCAAAAAAAGATGAACGTTCCAATTTACTAGAAAAAATTACAGGGACGGATATTTATACTGAGCTGTCAATTGCTGCCTTTGAACGCGCGAAGCAGGAAAAACAGCGTTTAGATAGTCTTAAAGATAGACTGGTCGACAAAGTTCCCTTAGCTGCTGAGGAAAGAACAGAGCTGGAACAAAAAATACAACAGATTGCTGATCAATTATCCGAACTGCAACAGCAAATAAAAGATAAGGATGCACTACTTGACTGGTTTAGTCTTCATCAAAAATTGAAACAACAACAATCTTTAGCTGAAGATGTCGTCCAACAAAGTCAGTTAAGTTGGGATGCGAATAAGGAAGATAGGGAGTGTTTGCAACAAGTTGAAAAGGTTCAGCCCTTAAGAGTGCTAGTGCAACAAGCGGATGATTTGGCTCAAGAGTTGTTCGTCGCGGAAACAAGTTTAAAAAATAGTCAACAGACACTGATTGAGGCGGAAATAAAGTCAAAAGAAAAAGCAGCCAGTTTGCAGGCTTCTGAACAACAACACTCTGATGCTATGGAGCAGCATAAACAGGCGCAACCGTTATTACATAAGGCGCGTCAACTGGATACACAAATTGACAGCAGTCATCTTTTGCTAGATGGATTGGTAGAAAAGTCAAAAACTCAATCTCAGCAATGGCAAAGATCACAAAGTAAATTTGATGAATTAGACCAAACACAAAGCGAACAAAAACAAAGTCTTCAGCAATTGGCAATATGGCAAGAACAACAGAGTGCCATCAAGGGTATTGCTAATGAATGGGGGCGATGGGAAGTTGTAATAAAGGATTACTGTGCATTGCAAGCTGAGTTTCAGCAGCTTAATAAAGAAAAGTCAGTTGTGAATAGTGATATTGAAAAACAGGAGGCACTTCTTACTCAAGGACAAATTAAAAAAACCGCTCTGGATGAAGAAAAAAATAAACTAATTCAAGCTATTTCTAGTTTAGAACAACAAGCCAGTGATCATTCACTGTCAGATATTCATCAACAAAAAGTAACACTTGAAGGCCAGAAAGAACAGTTTGATAGGGCAATTGAACTGGCGGAAAAATGCCTGGAGTTACGAACAACGCAGCAGAATGATCAACAAACTTTAATTGGGGTAGAAGATCGTTTTAAGCAGGCGATTAAACGATTAGAGGCCCTTAAATCCGAGCAAGTTATTAAAGTAAAACAATTAGCTGAGGCGCAACAAGCTTTTAACTTATTGCAGGCTGCAAATCAAAAAACGGCTGAAGATTTACGTGCTTTGCTTGAAGATGAGCAACCTTGTCCTGTTTGTGGTGCTGAAGAACATCCTTGGGCTAATAAGCTTTTACCCTCAATTAATCAGCCATTAGTTGAACAAGGTGAACGATTAGCGACTTTAAATCATGAAAAAGACCAGCTGATTACTGAACAAAGTCAAAATGAGAGTGTAATCAAACAATCTGAAAAAGATAAAGCATTGTTGTCTACACGGATCACTCAATCATTGAGTCAATTAACGCTATTATCAGAAAAATGGCAGATAACTGTGCTGGATACTAAACCCGAATGGGATTTGTTGGAAGAAGCCGATATTTTAAACTTTAGACAACAAAGTAAGCAGTTAAAACAGCAATATTTAGGGCTAGTTAAACAAGAAAAAATAGTATTAGATTGGCAACAGCAAATAACTCAGTTGCGAGCAACGTTAGAAACGGCTAATCAACAAGGAGCTGAGCTAATGATAGAACGCTCCGAATTGGAAAAAAAACTTGTTGAGCAGCGTGTTGATTTGTCTAACAAAGAAAAGGGATGTGGACGCCTTTCTTTAAATATTTTAGATTTAGCTGATCAACTTAATACGCCTTTTAGCCAGGTTAGTGATTGGCAAAGTCAATTAAATCAGGCTGGAAATGTTTTCTTACAAAAAATTCGTGATGAAGTAAAACAATGGCAAAAAAATATTGAGCAATTTGAAACGACTGAGAAATTACTGATTGAAACTAAGCGCAATTGGGCTGTTGCTGAGTCAGATAAATTACAGCAGCATAAATTGCACAGTCAATATCAAGCCGAGCAGGAAAAGCAGGGGCAGCAGTATCAAGTTTTAGTTGATGATCGAAAAGCTTATTTTTCTGGACAATCGGCTAATGAACTTGAAGATAAATTAACTAATCAAATAAAGCAGACTGAAACGAAAAATGAGTTGGCCAATAAAGCGTTATCTTCCGCAATAACGGATATAGAAACCAGTAAAAGGACATTAGATCATTGGCAAACGGAGAAAAACAGGCGCAAAGAAAACAAGATTGCTGCCAACCAGAAATTAGAAACAGCAATGCAGGCTCTAACCATTAGTCGACAAACACTTGATAGTTTATTGACTAAAAATACCAGCTGGATTGAAGCACAAAAAGAAAAAAATAAGGCTTTAATAACAGTACAGCAAGAAGCCTCTGCAACTTTAAAAGTAAAAAATGAAAATCTGCTGTTACATGATGCTAAAACCCCTACTGAATCCGAGATTCAAATCTCGGAACAAAAGCAGCAATGTATTCAACAGCAACAGAATTTAGTTAAGGATAAAGAAAAAAATGGATTCTTATTACATGCAGATGATGAAAAAATTAGCTTTGGAAAAGCGTTACAGACCGAATTAAAAACTCAAAACCAATGTTGGGAAAAATGGGAAAGTCTGAATGAATTAATTGGTTCAAGTACGGGGCAAAAGTTCCGTGTGTTTGCTCAAGGCCTGACTTTAGAAACTTTACTTTCCTATACCAACAGACATTTACAGGATTTTGCTAAACGTTATCATTTACAACGCGTGCCTGGGAGTGATCTTGAATTACAGGTTATTGACCGCGATATGGCTGATGAGGTTCGAAGTGTTTATAGTCTGTCAGGCGGCGAAAGTTTTCTAGTCTCTCTGGCTCTGGCATTGGGCCTAGCATCATTATCATCAAATAGAATCCAGGTGGAATCACTGTTTATAGATGAAGGTTTTGGTAGCCTGGATCAGGAGACACTGGATATAGCCATTGCCAGTTTAGATACCTTACAGTCACTAGGTCGAAAGGTGGGTGTTATCTCGCACGTCCCCGTGCTGGTAGAGAGGATCGGTGCTCAAGTTGTTATTGAAAAAATGGGCGGAGGACAAAGTTTGGTGAGGGTAAGAGGTTTTTAAGACTGGGTTGGCTGCCAAAAAAGAAGAAAAACATCCTTGTTTTAATTCTTTTCGAATAAGTCATGTTTATTATTCGAAACTAACAGAACCAACATTAGCAGAGTTACCTTTACCAATTGCTATCGCTGCGTTGCCTTTGTTTAGAGATTTATTCAAAACAATACTTTTGTTTACTTTTGAATTTCTAATAGACACAGATCCAACATTTGCCACATTGCCTTTGCCAATGGCAATAGCCGCATTACCTTTGTTTAAAGATTTGTTAAGAATGATGCTTTTGTTCACTTTTGCACCTTTAAGTGATACTGAACCTACATTAGCCGCATTGCCTTTACCGATGGCAATGGCTGCATTACCTTTGTTTAAAGATTTATTAAGAATAATGCTTTTGTTCACTTTTGAATCTTTGACTGATACGGAGCCTACGTTAGCTGAGTTTCCTTTACCAATGGCAATGGCTGCATTGCCTTTGTTCAATGATTTATTAAGAATAATACTTTTATTTACTTTTGATTGCGCCATTGCATTAAATGAAAGAACTGAAGCGATTGCGAATACTGCGACTGATGTTAAAGTTTTCATGATTTTGCCCTTTGTTGTTTAAGAAATAATGTTTTTTAAAAACATGGGTCTATGATACAAGCTGGAAAAAAATATAGGTGTGAGCTGATTACCTTAGTTTTGTGACTTATTCACAGTCAAAGATGGGGCTGTAATATTTTGAATAAAAGATAATCGATTGTTGGTGTTTTTAAATGCACCAAAGATGTGCTGATAAGTTTTTTATGGAGCATTTCAATAGCATGTTTACTCCGACTGTTGAAATATGTACTTTGTAACAAAATGGTATTTGTTTATAAGTAACTGTTAAATAATGGTTATGTGCAGTTTTTGGCTGTGTTTGTTAAAAGTGGTGAGAAAATTGCTGAGGTATTAAGCAATACTTTTTAGGGGGGATATAGCTATTGTATAAAATATGTTAATTTATGTTCCCATAAAGTGTGCTGGAACAAGTAAAATAAACATATTATAAAAATAAAGTGGTAACGGTAGTAATGAGTGATTTAAAAAAATTATATGAGAATAATGCTAATTGGGCTGAAAACATTAAAAAAAATAAACCAAGTTTTTTTTCTGATTTATCTAAGCAACAATCACCTGATTATTTATGGATAGGATGCTCTGATAGCCGTGTCGTTTCTGAGCAGTTAGTTGGTTTGCAGCCTGGTGAGTTATTTGTACATCGTAATATTGCCAATGTTGTGGTACCAACGGATTTAAACTGCTTATCTGTGATTCAGTTTGCTGTAGAGGTTTTAAAGGTTAAGCATATTATTGTTTGTGGGCATTATGGTTGTGGGGGGGTTAAAGCCTCTATGGAATCAATAGAGCATGGTTTAATTGATAATTGGTTGTGCCATATTAAAAGTGTGCATCAGAAACATGAGGACGAGTTGTTAGGAATTAGCAACCCGACGGAGCGTTTGGATAGGTTATGTGAGCTTAATGTGATTGAACAAGTGAAGAATATTTGTCATACCACTGTTGTACAAAGAGCGTGGCGTAATCATAAAGAATTAAATGTTCATGGCTGTATTTATACATTGGAAACTGGGATTTTGAAGGATTTGAATGTGAGGTTCAATGAAATGCACCAGATGAATGATATTTATCAGTTAAAAGAAGCAAAGAAAGATATTTATAAACCGAATTTAAAAATCATGCGAAGTGATTATGAAGGGCGGTCATAATATTTTCATCGTAAGAATTAGAAAATAAAAAGGTAAAAAAATTAATATAAAAAAATTAAATGCCAAATTTGGTATTAATGACCAGGTCTTATTTGTTGAAGGAAAAGGTGGATTACCTTTTATACAAGTTAACAATGCTAAAGCGTCTGCTTTAATTTCTATTTATGCCGGGCAGGTTTTATCTTTTAAACCTGTTAATGAACCAGAAGATATTCTGTTTTCTAGTAATAATGCATATTTTCAGGAAGGTAAAGCCATCAAAGGAGGGATACCCATTTGTTGGCCATGGTTTGGCGCTTCACCAGATAGCCCAGATAATCCTGATCATGGTTTTGTACGGAATAATTATTGGACTGTTTCAGCTGTTGATGCTTTGGAAAATGGAGACACTAAAGTAAGGCTTGAATTTTCAGATACTGATAAAACAAGAGAAACTTGGCCTTATCGTTTTTATCTTTCTCTCGATATTATTATTGGTGATTCACTTACGCTTGATCTGATTACGGAAAATAGAGGCGATAAAACCTTTTCTATAACTGAAGCATTACATGCATATTTTAATGTTGGTGATGCCAAGCAAGTGCAACTATTGGGTCTTGAAAAAACAGAATATTTAGATAAAAAAGAGGGCTTTGTAAAAGTTTGTCAGGTTGGTGCGGTGACTCTTGAAGAGGCGACAGATCATATTCATGTCAATGTTGGACATAATTTAACAATTAATGATCCAGTTCTAAACCGTAAAATTAAAATCACTTCATCAGGCAATAGAAATGTAGTGGTATGGAACCCGTGGGATAAAGGTGCTGCGGAAATGACTGATTTAGATGGTGATGACTATAAGCATTTTATTTGTGTAGAAATTGCAAATGCAGCGTCAGATAAAATAGAGACCCATCCAGCGACTGTTTATAGAATGTTAACTAATTACAGTATTGTTAGGGATTGATCTAGCTCAGAACCAATGTGTTATATCGGGTTTTGCCTGAAGTAACTATAAGGCTAAAGGTATAGGGTGTTGATTTATTAGGAGGAGTATCACATCCCTGTAAATTCTACTGTAACCTGTAAATTATAGTAGCCTAACAAATCAACACCCTATACCCTCAGATAATAATGCGCTGTATCATTTTGTTGTTAACAGCTTTTAGCGAGAATATATTGTTACTGCCTTAAGAAAGCAGATTCTATCTTTTCCAGAACTGGTAGGAAAAAATTTTCTGGATTAGATAGAATCAGCTTAGTTTTCTTAGTTTACCTTAGTAAAGATTTGCGAAAACTCGACTGTATCAAGTTTTTCATCTTTATTGTTATCTAGGCTGTCCCATTTGTCTTCAAGCTGTTTAGATGAAGCTGCTTCAGCTTTACTAATAAAGCCATCTTTATCTAAATCAAGAATTTCCCAAAGATTAGCATTATCTTGGTCAATTTTTGATACCACAAGTTCTGGTAAATCAGTGCCTTCAGTTTTGACTGGCGCTAAATCAGCACCAAATTCAATAACAGCAGGTGCAGTTTGAATGGCAGGTTCTAATTGTGCATTCATATCTGCTAGTACAGCAGTTGAAAGTAAAGCGATTGGTAATACAATTAATAAGTTTTTCATGATTGGTCCTTAAATATAAAGTTAATGTTATTACGAAAAGATTTTCATTCGATTCATTTCAACTGTTGCAAGTCATATGCCAAACATTGATTTAAGGATGGGAAGGTATATAAATCAGGGGGGGCTATAAATTTTGTGTATAGGGAGGGTTATAAAAAAAGCTGATGATTGTCTTTATCGCACGACAGTTATGAATAATTATTGCTTTTTAAATGTATCAATACTTGTCTTAAATATGAAATGTTTCTAACTATCCTTTTTATATCAATTGCTTGTGTTGTTTGTGGTTCGTCGTGTGAAAGCAACATGAAGGTGATGTTGATAATAAAATAATAGGTAGATGAGTCAGTAATTTAAAAAATAGGCTGATTAACAAACTGCAGGCTGGAGAGAAGCTAGGTGTAAATTATCAAGCTAACTTTTTAAAATATGAGTCAAAAAAGGTGAGGGCAGAAGCAATGCCATTAAATTAGGGTGAAAAAATTCTATTTTAATTTCTCCACCCCCGAACCCCCTCCATCAGGAGGGGGCTTAAGAGCAAAAAAATATTGTTTTAAACGTAACTTCTCAATAACCAGGGGCAAAGGATGCGTGTTCGGTAACCATATCCTGAAGAGGAGGA
>Ga0209707_1001028_pt1 | contig 16091 bp, 19 predicted proteins | sample EN4Hudsemesocosm_FD_184630 | JGI IMG/M metagenome (GOLD analysis project Ga0209707, IMG submission 184630) | Methane-oxidizing microbial communities from mesocosms in the Hudson Canyon - EN4B Hudson Canyon (SPAdes) (version 2) | ecosystem: Environmental > Aquatic > Marine > Cold seeps | place... | reverse complement strand
TTATACAATTCGTAGAATTTATGCTAAAATTGCGAAAAACCTATAGGTAGTATATGAAATTTACGACAAAAAACCCTCAAAAAACTTTACACTTAGTGAGCCTTGGCTGTACAAAAAACTTAGTTGATAGTGAAGTCATGTTATCCAAACTAAAAGAGTATAAGTTAATTGATGATTCAAGCAGCGCTGATGTAATTATTGTTAATACATGCGGATTTATAGAAAGTGCTAAACAAGAAAGCATCAATGCAGTTTTAGATCTTGATGATAACAGAAAAGAAGAATCAGTTTTAGTAATGGCTGGGTGTTTAAGTGAACGTTATAAAGAAGAGTTACAAAAAGAATTAATTGAAGTTGATATATTCACAGGTGTTGGTGACTATGATAAAATTGATGTTTTGGTTAATGAAAAAAGAAGTAATTTCTCAGAAGAAGTATTTTTACAAACGGATGTAAATGACAGAGTAATATCAGGTTCATCTTACCATGCCTATATTAAGCTAAGTGAAGGTTGTAATCAATCATGTAGTTTTTGTGCAATTCCTTCATTTAAAGGAAAATTGTTTTCTAGAACACTCAGCTCATTATTAAAAGAAGTTCAAAACCTTATAAAAAGAGGTTATTTTGATTTTACTTTTGTATCCCAAGATTCTTCTTCATACCTAAGAGACCATGGCATTAAAGATGGCTTAGAGCAACTAATAGAAGAAGTTGATAAAATCCAAGGTCTAAAAAGTGCGAAAATTCTTTATTTATATCCCTCAACAACAGATTTAAGCTTAATAGAAAAAATCAAAAATTCTGACAAATTTGTTAACTACTTTGATATGCCCTTGCAACACATAAGTTCAAATGTATTAAAAATCATGAAACGAGGAAAAGGAGTTGAAAAGCTCCATGAATTGATGAATGCAATGAGAGAGGTTCCAAACTCATTTGTAAGAACTACTTTTATCGTGGGACACCCAGGTGAAACAGAAGAGGATTTTGAAGAATTATGTAATTATGTAACTGACTTTAAGTTTGACAGAGCCAATGTATTCTCTTACTCAGATGAAGAGGGTACAAGTGCTTACAATAGCAAGGATAAAGTCCCCCAAGAAACCATTGATAAAAGAGCAGAAATATTGGGAGAGTGTATAGCCCAAACGACTCAAGAGAGCTTAGAAAATGAGATTGGTAAAGAGTTTGAAGTAATTGTAGATGGTGAAAGTGATGAACATGAATACCTTCTAAGTGCCAGAAAATTATTATGGGCACCGAATATTGATGGTGAAATTTATATAAATGACAATCAAATTACGGGCCAAATCAAATTTGGGCAGGTATATACAGCCAAAATCACTGAACTTGCAGGAGATAAACTTTTAGGCACAATCCTTAAATAATTTGTTATAATTATTTAATAAACATTAGGAATACTTATGCAAAGTGTTAAAATTGTCTTTAAAGCCATCCAACTCTTAGGTGATGAACAAAAAGAAATTGTAGATTTTTTAGCACAGCATAATAGTATAGACTTTGCCTTTCATGCCATTTTTGATGAAAGTGAACGAAAAAACTCAGTTCATGGGGACATCAATATTTGGGTAGTTGATAAATATGATGAGAATCAAAGTGACAAATATCACTGTGTTATCAGATTTTATTCCTTAAAAGAGTTACTCGAAGAGTTTGAAATACTCATTTCCGAAATCATTGATATATTTGAAGAAGAGGAAGATACTTCTGTGAACATCAAACAAAGTTTGATAAGTAATACCGATACTAAAAAATATAACTTAGACCGTAGAGGTAAAGGTGAGCTGGATGTGAACTATAAAACAGCAGCAATAGAAGAGGATACTGAAGCCAGGGAACGAAGAATTAAAGCAAACACAGCAGGAGTTGTTGGAGTAAATCCCTACAAAGATTTGTTTAAATAATGCTACTTCATACTAAAGAGTTAAAACAATCAAAAAATCTTCTGGCTTTTTCTGCTGGTATTGATTCCACCGCGCTGTTCTTTCTACTATTGGGTGAAAATATTACATTTGATATAGCCATAGTCAACTACAATCTAAGAGAGCAATCAAAAAAAGAACTCGCTTATGCAAAAGAACTCGCAAATAAGCACAATAAAAATATCTATATCCATGATGTGACCTTGGCATCTACATCAAATTTTGAAAAGAGTGCCAGAGACATACGTTACCAATTTTTCGAAGAACTTATTACACTACATAAATACGATAATTTAATCACCGCACATCAACTCAATGATAAACTTGAATGGTTTCTAATGCAATTTACAAAAGGGGCTGGATTAACTGAACTTATGGGATTGAATACTTATGAAAAAAAAGATACCTACCATTTAATTAGACCCCTATTGAATTGTTCAAAAGAATATCTCTTAAAATATTTAAAGAGTAATAAGATCACTTATTTTGTGGATGAGAGTAATACAGATGAAAAATATACACGTAACTACTTTAGGAAGAACTTTGCCAATCAACTACTTGCAGAGTATCAAGATGGTATTAGTAAAAGTTTCACTTATTTAAACAATGACATTCAATCCTTAGATATTAATACAGCTTCGTTGCTTTCGATTAAGGAACTCTCTCTTTTTACGTCCTACAGCGATGATAATAAAAATATTCGGATTATTGATAAATCGTTAAAAAAAAGAGGATATATTTTAAGTGCTTTACAAAGAAGTGAGATTTTAAAACAAAGAGAAATTATTATTGATTTATTTGCTATTTCAATATTGAAAAGTTATATTTGGATTAGTCCCAGTAGTAATTATAAAATGGACAAAAAGTTTAAAGAAGTTTGCAGAATAAATAAAATACCGAAAAAACACCGAGCCTATTTAAAAGAAAATAATATTAATCTTGAAGATGTACGTATAGATTAAATTTACTGCTTATGAGTGGTCCATAAACTTTCGCATTTTTTGTACGTTCATTAACTCATCTCGAGTATCTTCTTTGTGTTTTTTTAAAAAAGATATATTTGAATAAAAAAGTTCTGCCAGTTGTTTTAAGTCAGCCAATTCTAAATCAAAATCAGAAATACCCTCATTGGGCAAGTAGGATTCTACCCAAACAATTAAAGCCTTAGCTCTATCTGATGGGTCAAGTGAATTAATATATATGAGTTTATTAAGGGCTTTTAAAGACCTGTTTCGTCTTTCCATGCCTCAATAAGTCCTTGTACTACTTTCATTACTTGATTGATTGCATTTACATTATCATCAATTCCAGCACTAAATAGAGTCTCAATTTGGTATAAATATAATCCATCTAAATAATATGCAACATCTCCACCATCAAAATCTAATATATTTCTTAATTCATCAAATATGGCAATAGACTTATTAATATAAGTGAACTTTAACTCCACATTGTCATCATCCATTGCATTTTTTATATGAGATAAATACTTTAATAAGCCCTCATATAATTTTAGAATTAACATATAAGGATCATCAGTTACCGCATTCTGTTGATTATATACTTCAATACCCATTGGTTTTCTCCGAAAAATAATTATTTGTGTTCTGTCTTAAGTATATTATATATAAACTTAAATTCAAATACAAAAACTAACTACTTGACACAGATTGTTGAATCATCATCTGTAAACCACTAAAAGAAGCTTCAAATTGTGCAATAATTGTTCCATAGGAAGCAAATTGTGCAGATAAATCTGCATATTTATTATCAAGATCTTCAATTGCATCATCTCTGTCTTTTTCTAAGGTAGTTTTTCGTTCAACTATATGCTCATCATAATTAGTTAATAAGCCATCATAACCTTGTATTTCATCAATATAAGACTTTAATGCAGTACCTAGACCTTCATCTTCAGCAACACCTATAAATAAAGATTCAATTAAATCAAAATCACTGCTTAGAGCTTCAGAAAATACTGTTGAATCCAATGTCAAATGGCCCGTTTTATCCAACTCGAATCCAATATTAAATACATTTTGATCTGTACTGGTATCTGCATCATAAGTATTATAATCTGCAAACAACATATCTTTGATTGATGCCAGCATAGATTGTAAGGTATCAATATCTTCTACAGGAGAAGATGTATCATAAGCTTCAGCATCAATTAAATCAACCAATTCATTATATGCAGTCATAAGAGCTTCAATGTTTGAAACTATATTACTGGTATCTTTTTGTATAGAAATAGTTGATGTTCCCGTTTCAATAGCCGTTACATCCAAATTTCCTTGAGTTGTAACTGTATTTGATGATACGTCATAGTCTATACCATCGATGGTTCCTGTCATATTTTGTGCATCTAAAGATTCTGTAAATGCATCAATACCAGTAGGCAAAGATGCAGGGGGAGTAATAGTTATATTATTTGCCGTACCTGAATCGGTACTTTTAATAACCAATTTGTAAGAACTATCCCCTACTTGTTCAACTGAAGCCGTTAATTTTGAATTGGTATTAATTTCATCTGCCAATTCTTGGTAGGTTTTGTCATCAATGGAAAAATCATAATCAACACTGTCTATATTTACAGTTAGATTTTCACCCGTTCCTGTTGTAATATCGGCATCTTTGTCACTGAATGCAGTGGTTGAGCCATGTACATCTTTCTGAGCAAGCTGTGTTATGTTCACACTTATTGTTCCAGCAACTAAACTTCCCACATCAACAGCATCAAAAACTGCAGATGTACCTGTTGTGGAAGCACTCATTTGCTCAAAGGCATTAGCTCCCGTTCCGTAGAGGTCAAATGCTCTAGAAGCCGTTAGAAGTTCTGTAACCTTAGCTTCAATTGCAGCAACTTTCTCCAATTGGGAATCCCAATCTTCAAGGTCTTTTTCATAAGGTTCAACTCTAGCAACTCGTTCTGCTGCTTTTAGTTTGTCAATTACATCTTGATTTAATGCAGCAGATCCACCGCCACCTAATCCTAAAACACCTTCAGCCATAACACACCTCCTCTACTATCTAATCATTCCAAGTAATGTTGCCAACATTTCGTCAACCACTGTAATAATTTTCGCATTTGCTTCATAAGCAGATTGAAATTGAATTAAATTAATCATTTCTTCATCTTTATCAACTTTAACTAACTTGTCATAACTTCCCTGTAACGAATTGGTAATTGCACTTTGAGTATCTTTTAAATAATCTACATTTTCTTTATCCGAAGCTATTTGAACCTGTGTCGCTTGAAAATGTTTCGCAAAAGATGTTGCTCCAGCAGCACTCCCATCTTGTACAGCTCCATCAAATCCCAAATCTTCTTTCCACTGAAGTTTTGCTAAATAATCAAGCTTATCTTGATCTAAGGACAAAATGGCACTTTCGTTAAACACCAAAGTATTAACCGTAGAACCACTAAATAAACCAATAGTTGTTGTAGTACCTGCTTGATCTATATCAGCTGCTTTTTCACCATACAAATAACTTCCATCTGATTGTGTAACAAAAGCATCATGAACATCAACAAATGTTTTTACAAAGTTATCCAGTTTATTTTTATAATCTGAAAACTTGTTGGAACCTGATGTTGTATCCATATTTTCTAACATTGCTCTTAAACTACCACTTGCTAATGGTATTTCTGCATCAAATATCTCTATGTGAAAATCATCTGCCGCTGCGACACTTGCATCTGGATCTCGTGCAATAAAGGCGCTCGTTGAAGCACTTGAATCATTGAAAATTATAACACTTTCGAAAGCTCCACCTTCACCTTTAGTATTAGATTCTATTTCCAATACTGGGCTTGTAGTTCCCGTAACAGTTGCCGTTACTTCAGCGCCAATATTTGTAGTATTATTAATTTGGTAAGCTAATGCATCGGCCATTGTTGCAGCAGAATTTACAACAACAGAATTGATAGTATCACCATAGGTAATGGTAAATTCATTAGTATTACTTTGTCTATATGTAACACTGTCCCCACTGGCAAAACTATTAAAATCTGATTGATTATACTCATCCCTTTGCGCAACAGGTGCATCAACTACAGATAAATTATGTATATTTGTATTATACCGAACGGCAATTACTCCACCAATTCTTAGTTCATATTCATCGGTTCTATCAATTGAAATATCAACATATTCTGCCAACTTTTTCTCTAATGCATCTCGGCTATCGAGTAAATCATTGGGAGGAACCAACTGTTGTCCAATTTTTTCGTTAATATTACCAATATCGGATAAAATTCCATTAATTATTTCAACATCATCTGCAATTGCACTTTTTGCAACGGTTTGAATATCTTCAATACCTTTGTAAAGATTTTGAATGTTATCTACCATGACGTTGGCTTGGTTTTTTAAATTATTTTTGTAAATTTCATTACTAGGATCTGATCTTAAATTTTCCATAGCTTGAAAATATCTATTGATATCACTGGAAAAACCACTCTCAGCTGTTTCATAAAAAAGTGATTCCACGTCACTTAATCTTGCGGAGAGTTCATTGTAATAGGATTCTTTTGATTCTTCTTTTAGGAGGTTATCGTATATATATTCACTGGTAACTCTTCTAACATCACCAACCATAACACCACGACCTGTTACACTTCCATCGATGTGTTGGGATTCAGTATACTCAACAACTCTTTTTTTGTACCCAGGAGTATGTTCATTTGCAACATTATTCATAACTCCTTCTACAGCAGTTCGTGAAGCAGTAAGGCCACTTTGGGCGACATGAAGTGAATGTATCATTTTGACTCCTTTAAAAGAATAATAATTCTAATTATGGCATTACAATTCTTAAAGTTAGATTAAAGCATTAAAGCCTTAAGCAACAATTTGAAGATGAGAGGTACTTTTGTAGCATCTGCTTCTTCCCCATCTTTTTTATATAAAATCTTTAAATTAGCAATTTGTGTTGATAAGACGGAGTTTTCAGGAGTGATATCATAGGGCCTTATGACTCCACTGATGATAATTTCTTGCATTTGTCCATCTATTAATAACTGCTTTGAACCTTTAATATAATAATTGCCATTTTGATATGTTTCTTGAATAATGACAGATAGTGCTGTTTGGAAATTTTCATCAATGCTTGATTTTCCCGCACCTGTAAAACTTGATGAGCCAGTAGAGTTAAATCTAAGTCCAAGATTTCTGTTTACTCGGCTGACCGCACTAGCAGTACGTTCACTTAAAGAATTTCCAGTTTCAGGTCCAATGGTTCCAGTACCTGTACTTATTGATTTATCACTGGTTATTTCTCGTTTATTATTGGTTGTATTTGTTAATGCTTCTGTAATAAGTACTTGAATAATATCACCAATTTGCAGATCTTTTTTATCCGCGAATAAAGATGTTCCCTGTACAGAATATAAAGAGCCCTTCTTTTGATGCACTATTTTTTGTGCTTTTGGTACTTGAATTTCAGGTTTTTCAAAACTAAGACTTTTTTCTGTACAGGCAGAAAATAGAAGAGCCAAAACAATTATTAGGAGTGAATTTTTATACTTCATCATACTTACTCGATACTATTAAATCTAAATTAATGGCAATTTTTATGTCGCTTACACTGTGTTTAACCAATGCCATTACTCCATACCTTATCATAAGTGGTTCCAAATCTGTATTAGTATCGCAAACTAAAAATAATCTTTTACCTAAAATTTTGATTTCTTTTACGTTAATCTGTCCGATTAAATCAACTGCCGTCTGGGCTTCACGATAAATTATTTTTTCAATTGTCTTTGCTTTTTTCTTCTTTTTTGTAAGTTTATTGTTTTTTTCGACTTTTTCCATTGTCTCTTGGTTAAATTCTTCACTCATATGAAAATAGTATGCCGTAAACATTGCAAGCACACTTAAAAGCGAAATAGCTTTAATAAGTAGTCTTTTATAATCTCGTCTTTTGACAGCTACTATCATAAAATTCTTACTTAATCACAAATGTCGTGAAGTATAATTTTTTAATATTATTCTTTTTTATATCTTCATTGGTTGCAGTTGCATCATTTACAACGATATTAATCTCTTCAATTAACTCTTCTTTCAACAACTCTTTTCCACCAACAGTTAAAAGTTCTTCACTACTTCTAGCACTGATTTGCTGAATAACCACATCTATAATCTCTGCTTTGTTATTCTCAACAATTTCTGTGATACTAGATTCTGTACTTTTCAAAGTAAAAGAGAGTTTCATTAATTTTTCTCTACCTTTTGAATTGGTAATATTTAGAACCAGATCATTAAGAGGTACTTTAAAAAACTCACTAGCATCTTCATCTGCTTCAGCTTTTACCATCTCTTGTCCTGCTTGTTGATTATTGTTATCAAGGGCACCACTTGTAAATAAATAAAACCCAAGACCTCCTACTGCAAGTATTAAAATTAAAATGATTGCAATAAGTGCTATCATCAAGCCTTTACCCGATTTTTGAGGTGCCGCTTTTACTTCTTCTTCAGCCATTTTTTTTCCTTGTTATTCAATACTATAGTTTTCGAGCATTTGAGTTAATGTTGCTGCATTGTCTACTGCTAATGAGTTCAGCAACAAGGTAACTTTTTTCTCTTTTAATTTTAAAATTATATCAAAAACATCTTCAATCTTCCCATCTTCGATCATTCTGTCAAAAATTTCAGCCGCCCTTTTGGGTTTCATCGAGTTGTATATTTTTGACGTTTTTGTTCCAATTGCACCTTCAATATCATTTAAAATATTTTTATTTTGTTCATATAGTTCTTCTATCTCTCTTTTTTCATTCTCAACTTGAGCCAAGAGTTTTTTTATATCAAGTTTTTGTTTTTGGTACTCTTTTTCTTTTTTACTGTAAAATTCATTTAATTCTTTTTTAATGTCTAAAATCTCTTTCCGTTGTTTAACCAAAGAGTTACTCTCACCAGTTGCAGCATACACAAAACTACCCAACAAAAGAAAGCTTAATACAATTTTTGTCATTTTATCCCTTAGCTCGCAATATACTTGCTTTGCATGTATTCTGATGCTTCATCATCTTGAGCTTTAATCATCTCTTTAAATTTTTTCTTCTTTTCTTCTTTAAGTAAATAATCAAACTGTTCGCTCTCTTTTTGCAATTCAATTATCACATCCAATAATGACTCAACTTCATTTTCAAGTTTCTCTTTTTCTCTGTGTAATTTTGATATGTGTAGTTTCATGGTATCTTTGTGCAGTTGTAAAATAGCAAAGTCACTGATTGCGCCAAATTTATTAACTGTAGTTTGTACCATTTGTTTGTTTGTAGATATAAGTTCTTCTTCTATATCTTTAATTTTCGACAGCAGTTGACCTTTTTCTGCGAGTCTTTGATCAATTTGAAGTTTTTTAAGATTATAGAGTTTTTTAATCATTTATTTTCCAAATATTAAGATAATGTCCCACAAATCATGGGTATATGCTTCAACTTTATCTCCAATCCACGGAAGAGAAATCAATATAAATGCTGACACAAAGATAACTTTTGGTACAAAAGTTAAGGAGGCATCATTTATTTGTGTAACAGCCGAAAAAGTCGAGATTAAGAGTCCAATGATCATACTTACCATTAGTGAGGGTATCCCTAAAAGTAAAATGGTCCAAACGGTGTTTTCTGCAATTCCTATTAAATCCATATTTATTCTTTAACTTTAATTGTTATCTCCAAAGTTTTATTGTTTAAAAGTTGCGTAATTAACGCAGCAATATCATTAACATTTTTGCTGTCAATTTCAAGCCCATTACTGTTTTGTGCTAGGACTGTATCTCCAGGTGATGAGACATTTGTTTCTGCTGGCATCACTGAACTTACATCTATATCATCAAGTCCATCTAAAGCAGCAAGGATATCACTTTCATTTAAATTGTCTAACTCTGAAAACTCATCTGACATATCGTCTCCTTCTAATTCTAATAAATCTTCTAGATTTTCATCTATTTTTGGTTCTTCTTCTCTACTAAATTCATCGATTGTATCGTCAATGCTTGGTTCAAGCTCTTCAAGTGGCTCAAGCGCAGTCATTTCTAAATCAGTACTTTCTTCATCATCATCGGGGAAATTCATATCTCCGCCCACAAGTAAGGAACTTAATTCATCATCTAATTGTATTTTATCATTTTCTTCATCAATATTACCAGTTTCCTTAGTATCCTCATTATTTTCTTCGCTGTAGGCTTCATCAACGATATTTATAATGGACTCTTGTATGTTCATATTATCTGCACTGTTATGATAATCATCGTCCATAACATTTCCATTAACTTCTTCCAACTTTTGAATCACATATTTAGGTAACTCATCTAAAGAGTTAATACTAATATCGTCAATGTCATGCTCTTTAATAAACTCTTCTTCTATGGCATCACTTGGTTTTAGGAATTTAATTTTTTGATTTAATGCATTTTTTCTAAAAATTTTCGCATCATCAATTAAAAAGATATCTTTTGGATTATTCTCTATTGCAGCACGTAATTCATTTAAACTATTTATTTCTTGAATTGAATCATTTTCACTCAAACGAAACTTAATATTAGAGCGCTCAAATATTTTATGAATGTCACTTTTGAAACTGCCATTACCATAAATAAATATATTCAAAAAAATAACCTTAAATAATTTTTTTTTAAATTATACCATTTTTTATAAAATTTTAGATAAAATTGTCCTAATTAAAGCAGAAGGCAACAATATTGAGGTATCTATTAGTATTAATCTTATTTATTTCGTCACTTAATTCACAAATAATCAAAGATGTAACTAATATTGTCGGTATTAGAACCAATCAACTGGTTGGTTACGGTTTGGTTGTTGGATTATCTGGTACGGGTGATAAAAGTCAATTCACTATGCAGTCATTGAAAAATTTACTCTCAAATGCATTGATCAAAACTCCAACAACTGCAATAAAATCTAAGAACATTGCCGCTGTTATGGTTACAGCGGAGCTTCCAGCTTTCGCTAGACAAGGGGATAAAATAACCATCAGCGTTTCAGCCATTGGTGATTCGAAGTCCATTGATCATGGGCAACTTATCCTTACACAACTCAAAGGTGTTGATGGAAAAATCTATGCTCTTGCTCAAGGAAGAGTAACCGCAACAGATGGTAACCCTACCACAGGCTTTGTAAATGAAGGTGCATCCATTGAAAATGAGTTAGACTTCTCCTTGGCCCATGAAAAAGAGTTAACTTTTTCTTTAATTAAAAGTAGTGCAAAAGATGCCTTTTTAATTGAAACAAAGATAAACAAACGTTTTGGGAAAAAGCTAGCAATAGCCATTGATACAAGAACTATTAACGTTAAAAAACCCGACGATATTTCTACTGTTAATTTTTTATCAATAATTGAAAATATCAAAATTAATACCGAGATTAAAAAGAAAATAATTATTGACAGAAGAAGAGAGACCATCATCGCTGGAGGTAATATCGTTATAAGTCCTGTAACTTTAGCAAGGGACAGTTTCACATTGAGAATTAAACAAAATGATGCCAGCAAAGAGCCTGAACCTGGTGTTGATATAGGGGATGATGTCAAGATTGGTAATAATGCCGTTGAAGTTAATATCAACAACGCATTAATTAATTCAAAAAATGAACCTACGGTATCTGATTTAATGAGAGCAATGAAAATTATGAAATTGCCTATTGAAGATATAATTGAATCAATTGAAATGTTAAAAGATTTAAATGCAATTGATGTAGAACTGGAAATCAGGGGATAATATGGCTGAATTTTTAAGTCAAGATGAAATTGATGCCCTCTTAGACATAGCTGAGCAGGGTGAGGATATTGAGCAAGAGTCTGATGACCAAGTAGTCTCAAAAGAAAAAAACTACTCGATTTACGATTTCAAAAAACCTAATAGAATTTCCAACGAACAATTTAAAGCATTTTCAACTCTTCATGATAAAATGTTACGAGATCTCATCACTGATTTATCTGCAATGTTACGTAAAATTGTTGATGTAAAACTCTACAGTATTGAGCAAATGACTTATGGTGAGTTTATTTTATCTATTCCTCAACTGACTTCACTAAATACACTTTCCATCAAACCTCTTGATGGAAGAATAGTAATTGAGTGTAACCCTGGAATCTCCCATAAAATTATCGCCGAGTTACTGGGAAGCGGTGCAGTTGCAGCAAGTGATAACCTTGACAGAGAATTAACAGAGATTGAGGTTGAAATATTTGACCATTTTTATCAACTTTTGGTTTCACACATGTATGATGCGTGGGATGAAGTATCCACTATTAATTTTAAAATTCAAACCAGAGATACCAATGCCAATGCCATTCAAATTATTTCAGACCATGAAATTGTGTTACTGGTAGTTCTTGAGATTACAATTGATGAGGAGTCTGGCTTTTTATCTATTTGTTACCCTATTTCATACATAGAATCACTGTTAAACAAAATTGTGCAAAAAATATTTGCAGAAGGTAAAAATAAAAAAATAAGTCGGAAAAAAGATATCACAACGTTAATATCAGGTGCAAAAATGAATATACAAGCCATGATGGCAGAAACTGAGATTTCAGTATTTGATATTTTAAATCTAAAAGCAGATGATGTTATTGTATTTAATAAAAATGCAAGTAGTGCATCTACTAAATTATATATTAATAATAAAGAAAAATTTGTTGCAACTAGTGGTTTATCAAATAATAGAAAAGCTGTCCAGATTCAGGGTAATATTGATCATGAGAAACAAGAAACTCTTGATACATTAAGAAGTATGAGAGAAGAGAGACGAGTACAAGCTAAAGAGACTAAGCAGAATATAAACAGACTCTTAGAAGAAAAAGATACTTTTTAATACTAAAGATATTGACATATACCTTTATTCTTAAAGGTATATGTTCACTTTACTTTTCGATACTCCAAGCTAACACTTCATCACTGTACATAGGAACCACATTTTCAGTTTCATTCTTATATGAGCTGGGTACTGTAAAAGGTTTTTCAATCAAAGTAATTTCTTTTCTTGGTGGATTAATATCATATATTTTAAAAGCATTTTCACTGATAAAAGCACTTAAATTATCCAAAGCATCATTTTTATCAAATAAATCAACCAAAACTTGTAACGCAATTGGAGCGGTAAACACTCCAGCCGCACAACCACAGGCTTCTTTTTTATGTTTGGGATGAGGCGCTGAATCTGAACCAAACATCACTTTTGGATGCCCTTCAATGGCAACTTTGAGTAAAGCATCTCGGTCTTCATATCTTTTTGCAATAGGTTTACAGAACAAATGAGGTTTTAACATTCCACCTGCAACATCATCAAGAGTAATAATCAAATGTTGCAAAGTGATACTTGCATGTAAATTATCATATTTGTCTAATAACTCAACGGCATCTTTTGTGGTAATATGTTCCATAATAATTGTTAACTTCGGAAAATCACGCGCCAAACTTTCATATACGGGCATAAACTCTTTTTCTCTGTCCATAACAAAACCATTGGTTTCTCCATGAACACATAAAGGGATGTTTAGTTCAACCATAGCATCAAGAGTTTCTTTTAGCTCTACTGAATCAATGGAACTTACACCACTTTCACTGTTTGTTGTAATTCCCGCAGGATATAATTTCACTGCTAAGATATCATCTTTAACACTTTCTAAAAACTCTTTGTTATATTTTTGAAAAAATAGTGTCATAAAAGGTTCGAATTTTTCATCACCAATAGCTTTTAGAATTCTTTGTTTATAAGAGACAACAGCTTCTTTAGTGGTAACTGGAGGTACAAGATTTGGCATAATAACTGCACCGGAAAATGTTTTTGCGGTTAGTGGAGCCACAAGATCTAACATTTCATTATCTCTGAAATGAATATGCATATCTAGTGGAGTTTGTAAAGTGATTTTTCTCATATTATATTGCTTCTTCGTCTTCTTCACCAGTTCTAATTCTTACAACTTTTTCAATATTACTTACAAAAATCTTTCCGTCACCAATTTTACCTGTTTTTGCAGCTTCGGTTATAATGGCAATTGTACTATCAACATTATCCTCAGCAACGATTAAATCTAATTTGATTTTTGGTAAAAAATCAACAACGTATTCAGCACCTCTGTAAAGCTCACTGTGACCTTGTTGTCTTCCGTAACCCTTTACATCAGATACTGTCATTCCAGTAATTCCAGCTTCTGTTAAAGCATCTTTTACATCTTCTAATTTAAACGGTTTGATAACTGCTTCTATTTTTTTCAATGTTAATCCTTTTTTAATGGTTATATTTTAGCTAAATTTAGTTCATAACTAAATTTAACAATATTTAAATTAGCAGCTAATGTGCATATTTTGTTTATTATCAAGTAATTTTTAGAATGCTCGCTTGAATTCGGGATACGCTTCTAACCCACACTCTTCAACATCTAATCCTTGTGACTCTTCATCATCACTTGAACGAAGTGGCATAACTTTATTAATAATAAACAATACTATGTATGAACTTACAAAAGCAAAGATACCTACGATTACTATTCCTTTTACTTGACCACCCAAAGTAATATCATCACCATTACTTGCAAAAAGCCCAACAGCCAATGTTCCCCAAATACCGTTTACTAAGTGAACAGAAAGTGCACCTACTGGATCATCTAATTTTAACTTATCAAATAAAGGAACTGCAAATACAACTAAAGCACCACCCACAGCACCAATAATAATTGGTTGATAAATATTGTATAAATCTGGACCCGCAGTAACTGCTACTAAACCACCCAAAGCTCCATTTAATACCATAGTGATATCAAGTTTTTTATATTTAAAGTACATAAACAGTCCAACAATAATAGCCCCTGCTAGACCCGCAGTATTTGTATTCATAATAGTAAGAGCAACTGCATCGGCACTTTCTTTACTTGAGATTGAACCAACAGACCCGCCATTAAATCCAAACCAACCAATCCATAATAAAAAGGCACCTAAGGTTACTAAAGGAATATTTGAAGCAGGGATTACTCTCACCCCACCATTTTTGAGATATCTTCCTTTTCTAGCACCAATTATTAGAATAGCTGCAAGAAGTGCCCATCCACCCGTACTGTGAATTACGGTAGAACCTGCTAAATCATACATTGATAACTCTAACGCCGTTCCAGCTAACATATTAGCTCCCCATGCCCAGTTAACAACAACTGGATATAAAACAGAAGCCATGATAATGGTGAAAATTCCAAGAGGTAGCACTCTTGCTCTTTCACTAACTCCCCCACTCATGATATTAATTACTTTTCCAACAAATGCCATTTGAAACATAAATGCAGCCCATTGGCTCATAGAGTCACTTCCAAATTCACCAAATGCAACAGAGTAACCCACAAGTAAAAATGCCAATGAAGCCACAGCATATATCATTGTATTGACCATTAAAACAGCCGATACATTTTTTGTTCGAACAAGTCCTGCTTCTAACATCGCAAAACCAGGCACCATGAATATAATTAGTGTCATCGCAAAAATTGCAAAAAACGTATCCAATACATAACTTACTGATTCTAAATCCATATTTATCCTTGTTTATTGTTATAGTCAAAGTATATTGTAATTATTTTTTATTGCTAAGATTTGATTATTTATTTTTTATACAAATACGTAATTTTTATGCATTAAGAAGAGAGAAAGTATGTATATTTTATGTACATTACTAGAGTATATATTTTATAGATAGAGAACAATGTTCCCTACCTATTGGATTTAGAAACTTTCCCAGTTTTCATCTTTTTTTGTAGCAGTATCTGTATTTGTTACACTTATCTTTACTTTTTTATTTTCATTTTTATCTGCAGTTATACTTGAAAGATTATTGTTTTGGGGAATTTTAATTGTATTTTTACCCTCAAATTCTTTTGCATCTGCACTGGTAACTATTGTATTTGAAATTATTTCTGTTTCTTTTGCAATAAGATCTGCACTGGAAGTATTTTGCGTATTTTCTTGAGTTAATTTATCCAAACTATTTACGGCATCATTAATTTGAATAATTCCACTCTCTTGTTCTCTACTTGCTGTTGAGACATTTTCAATCAAGTCGATGGTTTTACTGATATTTTCATTTAAATCTTTATACCCATTAATCATATCATCGGATATTTTTTTACCCTCTTTTGTTTTATTCTG
>Ga0209707_1001020_pt1 | contig 16173 bp, 14 predicted proteins | sample EN4Hudsemesocosm_FD_184630 | JGI IMG/M metagenome (GOLD analysis project Ga0209707, IMG submission 184630) | Methane-oxidizing microbial communities from mesocosms in the Hudson Canyon - EN4B Hudson Canyon (SPAdes) (version 2) | ecosystem: Environmental > Aquatic > Marine > Cold seeps | place... | reverse complement strand
AAAACATCGCCATACGTCACTGTGCCATTTGGACCTTCAGACCAAACCAAGTCATACACACTGCTTACGCCTTGCAAGTACATTGCAATACGTTCTAAACCATAAGTAATCTCACCAGCGACGGGACTACACTCTAGCCCGCCAACTTGCTGGAAGTAGGTAAACTGTGTCACCTCCATACCATTTAGCCAGATTTCCCAACCCAGCCCCCAAGCACCTAATGTTGGTGATTCCCAGTTATCTTCTACAAAACGAATATCATGAACAGAAGTGTCTAAACCCAACATTTTTAAAGAATCTAAATATAATTCTTGAATGTTCATTGGTGCTGGTTTTAATATCACTTGAAACTGATAATAGTGTTGTAAGCGATTTGGGTTTTCACCATAACGGCCGTCTGTTGGACGACGTGATGGTTGAACATAAGCAGCATTCCATGGCTCAGGACCAATTGCCCGCAAGAATGTGGCAGGGTGGAATGTACCTGCACCTACTTCCATATCGTAAGGTTGCAACAAGACACAGCCTTGCTCAGCCCAGTATTGTTGCAGTCTCAGAATCAATTCCTGAAAGGTTTTTGGCGTTTCAGCCACAGCTACCGATGTTGTACTCATTCGTTAAAATCACAATCTATAATCAAAGATTCCATGATTATAACGAACATCGGACTATTCTTATATATAAAACCCCAACTATTTATGCCATTTAGGCTGAAATATCCTCACGTGATACTGCTCGAACAACATAGCGTAATCTTCCGCCAACTTGAATGGCATTAAATGGGTAACAAGTAACCAGTGTTAATTGATGAGAATAGGCATTATTATCTAACCAAGCAACATCTTCTTTATCAACAATCGTCATGTCTTGCACAATATAATCCCGTTGCCTTCCCATCGTATTATGAATAGTAATCACATCCCCTTTCTGCACATCTTGTAGAAACTCAAAATGGGTATCTCTATGAGCAGCAATAATCGTATTACCTTGTTCAGTTGGGGCTGCTGAGGCAAATACATATCCCGGGCCAAAGGCTAATGATTCTCCCGTTGAGCCCGCCAGCACATATTGATCGACGTTATATTCTGGCATCTCAAGTCTAGCGACTGGCCATGTATCAGCCCAAGGCCATGGTTTAGCTTGCACATTTTCAGCTGTTGATTGACTCCAAGCTGAAGCAATCAACCATTGTGCTAGCTGTGCTTTTGCATGGATATAGCCACCACTCGAAAATAACACTATCGATATACTAAAAAGTACAATTGATAGATAGTGAGCACTTCCACGTTTCATGCTTGTCTCCAGCGCAGAAATAGACTCGCAAGCAATAATATAAAGCCAAGAAGAAGTTGTAATGTAGCGGGCGTTGCTGTTTGTGGCAGCTGCGTCATGACACTTCCTGCAGGTGGGTTCACAGCAATTTCCTGAGACTTTAACTTCTCTGTTATCGGACGTACCGGTGTTTTATCTACCGCCACCAGCGATGTAAATTTAGTCACTAGATGATGACTTAATGCAATATTCACAATGTCAGCTTTAATCAGATCTTTGTCTTCTCCTGCTCGGCGATAGTCGTCCATCAAGCTGCTAATTTTTCGTCTGGCCCACAGGACTGATACAGCCTCAGATTGACCTCCACCCTGCAAAGCGACTTTCTGCTGCCATGTTTGATTCCCATAGTCACCGCTAATCACAATATCATCGGGTAAAGTTGTCGCTTTTAATGTCAAAACTAAAGGTTCACCTAAATATAGGTCAGGCACTGTTTTTGGCCAAACCTCAACCTCAGCCCCCTCTAACTCAAGCTTAATATCTGTCAATACTGGATGAGATAATTTATTGAACAAGCTCTGCATTTTTTGTCTGACTTCATCTCCAGAGCCAATATAGCTGTGACTTCCTCGCCCAAATAAAGCCGCTCTTTGCATAAAATGACTATTAGGTGCACTACCAATACCCACAGTAAATAAGCGACTATCACCTAGCTCTTGTTCAATAATTGAAAACAATTCATCTTCATTGCCAACACTACCATCTGTTAAAAACACTATTTGGCGAATGCCTTTTGTAACTTGCTGAGCTTGTAAGGCCATTTCTAATGCTGGTGCCATTTCAGTGCCACCATCAGCCCGTAACCAGTTCACATAATCATGAGCAGTATCAAGATTGTTTCTATTCGCTACTTTTGCTTGTCTAAACAGGCTGTCCACATCATCACTAAAACGAATAATATTGAAACTATCTTGTGGTCGTAGCTGAGTTAAACCATATTGCAGAGCCGTTTTAGCCTGCTTCATTGATGTACCATCCATTGATCCTGACGTATCAATAATAAAGACGAGTTCTCGTGAAATACTCTCTATATTTAACTTGTTCGGCGGAGTTAGCATCAACATTACATAATCCGCACCATTTTTATGCTGTTTAAAGAGTGCAGCTTGAGGCGCTTGATTATTACTCGCCTGCCAGACAAGTTCAAAGTCTCGGTTAGCAGGAACATCATCAACTAGACGTATTTTTCTTGTACTGTCATTCACCGTGACTTCTTCAACTTCGTGGTATGAACTATTAACCTGAGCTATATCAAAACCTGCTGACAATAGTATTGAAATGTTTATTCGATTAGATGAAGCACTCATCGTCGATAATACCGGAGGGGTAATATGAGAGGCGTCTATTACTTGATCTGTATTAACCGCCCAACCACTTCCATTAAAATGACTAATCTCTTCCATATTAGCTATCGGAGTGCCTGGAATATATCGTGGCGTTATCGCCATTGGAAAACGCAAGCTAAACTCATTGGCATCTTGTGACACCATTTGTTGATATTCAATCACGACAGTAATGCTATCGTTAGGTGCAATATTAGCCACTGAAGTAGTGAACATATTCGGGCGTTGTTGCTCAATTAAACTCGCCTGTTTACCTTCTTTTTTAGCTTGCTGATATATTTTCTGAGCTTGTTTTTTCGGTTTAATATCACCTTCAATAATTCGCTCGCCCACTTTCATTCGTAAATGATCAACCGCCGCAGTTTCAGGAAGAGGAAAAACATAAAGTCCTTCTTGCCATTGTGAAGAGGGGTTAGTAAATGTCTGACTGACCGTCACCCTAGCCAATAAGCCATTAACCTCAATATCTACTTCGGTATTGAGTTTCGGGCTGGCAAGATAATGTCCATGTTCAGTTCGAAAAACTAATTGACCTGATTGTAAACCGGATAAAGATTGCACTTTTTCTAAAGCAATGTCGTCATTAATCTCTGCGTGAGCATTTGTTGATATAAAAACCAAGCTCATTAAAGCGAAACTAACAATAAATCCTATTCCCCAGCTATAGACCGTACAGCTCAGTAAACTTGATAGTAAATGATGCCCTACACTTTGTGTCACCTTCATGACTCTTCCCCCGTTGCTATTAATGTAGCTTCTATTACAACAAGCAAGATGGGAATTTAATGGGTTGATTTATGGCGATATGACGATCAATTGTGGCAGAAAGATGGCAAGGGACCTCATGACTCACTTTTTCAGGTAAAATTGCAGCTTAAATAACGACAAGAGTTATCAACATGAGTCGACATATCGGCATCGTGATGGATCCTATTTCAGCCATCAATATTAAAAAAGACAGTAGTTTTGCCATGTTATTGGCAGCTCAAGCTAAAGGCTGGTCACTGTATTACATGGAGCAACAAGATCTGTTCCTACATCAAGGTATTGTTTCAGCTGAGATGAAACCGTTAACAGTGACTGAAGATGCTGATGATTGGTATCAAGTTAGTGAAAGTAAAACGCTGCCCCTTGCTGATCTTGACGTTATCTTGATGCGTAAAGATCCGCCTTTTGATATGGAATATATCTACAGCACCTACTTACTTGAACAAGCCCAGCAAGCAGGGGTGCTCGTTGTTAATAATCCGCAGAGCCTTCGTGACGCAAATGAAAAATTATTTACAGCATGGTTTCCACAATGTTGCCCTGCAACTTTAGTTAGCCGGAAAGCTGACTTGATTCGCAGCTTTCAACAGCAACATGGTGATATCATTTTAAAACCGCTTGATGGTATGGGTGGTGCATCAATTTTTCGCGTTAAACAAGATGATCCCAACTTTAGTGTGATTATCGAAACATTAACCGATCACGGCAAAACATCACTTATGGCACAACAATTTATTCCTGAAATAGTCGAAGGCGACAAACGCATTCTGCTGATAAATGGCGAGCCTGTGCCTTATGCGCTGGCACGTATTCCTGCCAAAGGAGAAACGCGAGGTAATCTTGCCGCAGGTGGACGAGCTGAAGGTCGCCCTCTAACAGAACATGATCGCTGGATTTGTCAGCAAGTTGGTCCTAAATTACGCGAAAAAGGACTATTTTTCGTTGGTTTAGATGTTATTGGCAACTATCTAACTGAAATCAATGTCACAAGTCCGACATGTATTCGAGAACTTGATCAACAATTTAATCTTAATATTGCAGGCGATTTAATGGACTGCATTGAGCAACAATTATCATGAAACTAACTTCCATCTTATTAATCTGTTTTAGCCTTATATTATCAGGCTGTGATAGTGAACCTCAAACTCGCCAAGGTAAGTTCTTTGCCTTTGGTACTGAAATTGATGTCAGCTTATATGATATTGATGAAGAAGTTGCCGAGAATACAATAGAAGTATTAGAAGATGCTTTTTCAAATGTTAATAATACATGGCATGCATGGCAGCCCAGTACACTAACAACAATCAATAAAGCCATTAGTGAAGGTCAAACTATCGCGATTGAAGAAGATACTGCCCAGCTTATTAATTTAGCTAAATCTCTAGCAAGTGATAGTCAGCATTTATTTAATCCTGCTGCTGGGAAATTATTCGAACTATGGGGCTTTCATCAAGATAATTGGTTTGAATCTCACCCCCCTCCTAGTGAAGCTGATATCAATACTTGGTTAGCAAGTCAGCCAACAATGGATAATATTCAAATTACAGATGGCAAACTCAGTAGTAATAATAATATGGTAAAACTCGGCTTTGGTGCATTTGCTAAAGGTTTTGCTGTAGACACGGCCATTGAAGCCTTACAACAACAAGGCATCACCAATGCGATTGTTAATATTGGTGGCGATCTTCGCGCGATTGGCTCACATGGACAACGCCCTTGGATTATCGGGATCCGTCACCCACGTCAAAATGGCATGGTTGCTTCAATTGCTTTAAAAGGCGATGAGAGCGTATTCACCTCGGGAGATTATGAACGTTTCTTTCAATATGAAGGGAAACGATATCCTCATATTATTGATCCTAGAACAGGCTACCCTGCTGAGCAAGCAACTTCGGTCACGGTATTACATAGCAATGCTTCTATTGCCGATGCCGCGGCTACAGCGCTATTCGTGGCTGGGGATGACTGGCCCAAAATGGCAGCTGCAATGAAGATTGATCGCGTTATGCTTGTTCGCCCTGATGGTCAAATTGAACTAAGTCCATTAATGGAAGATCGCGTCCGCTTGATTGGTAATACAAAACCCGCCATTATACGGACAGAATATTTTCAAGCTAAGGACTCAAGTCATCCATAATTATGGGAAGAATCACAGCCACTGATCGGCTCATTTTCACACTGTTATTTTCAGCTATCATTCACTTAAGCATTGTTTTAGGGGTAGGCTTTGGCGCGTCATCTAAACCTACTAATACTCCCTTGAGTAATCTTGAGATCACTTTAGTTAAACAACAAACAAAAGAAGCGCCTGAAAAAGCAGACTTTCTTGCTCAAGCAAATAATGAAGGCGGCGGTGAACTAGATGAAAAAGTACCAGAGCCAAGCCCTGAAGATGCAACCGCAGAACAGCAGGCCTCATTACCCCCCCCTTCTCCACAGCCACTACCTACTCCACCAGCACCTGAGCCAGAAATTGCTGTAAAAGAAGTTCAACAAACTGAAACTGAGGTCATCAAAGAAGAAAGTAAACCACTCGCTACACCAACAAAGGCAATCGTCCAAGCTAAGGCAGAACGTATTGTAGAGCAAGCATTAGAAGAAGCTGATCAGCGACAAGCAGAGCCGACTATTTCAGAAACAAAACCTAAAATATCTGCTCGCGATTTGAAACTACCTAGTCAAAGTGAAATAGCCTTATTAGAAAAACAATTTGATTCCACGGCAAAAGCACTTAGCAAACGTCCTAAAAAACGACAAATATCTGCTGCAACTAAAGAATATGCTGCTGCGGCATATATGCGAGCTTGGGCAATGAAAGTTGAGCGTATTGGTAACTTTAACTATCCACAGGAAGCAAAACGTCAAAATATAAATGGCAATTTAATGCTGACTGTTGATATCAATGCTGATGGTAGTGTTCCACCAGATGGTATTGTTGTATCACGTTCATCTGGCCACAAAATATTAGATGATGCGGCCGTCAGAATTGTTCGTCTTGGCGCTCCTTATGCCGCGATACCTGAGAATGTGTTATTGAATAGTGACATGCTCACTATTATTCGAACTTGGAAATTTAAAACTAGCCGAGGTCTATCGACTCGATAAAGGACTTGTTAAGTTTCTTGTCTAGATTTTGCCACTAATTCATAGCCCATTTGAGCTTTGCTAATATCACTTGGACTTACTGGCAACTGTTGACATAGTGTTGTCGCTAAAATCCCCAGCTGTCGACTGTCTCCAGCTTTTAACTCTAGTTCAACTTCATGAATATTTGTATTTAGACTACCAGATCTTACTTCACCACGATCATAAGCAAGTTCGATTTTAGTGCCATCTGCTAGTGTTAGCTGCAATGTTTCACGCCAAAAGTCAGTAGTAAATAAAGGGGCTAAGGTTGACCATATTTCAGCGTTATCAATGATCGTTGCTAAGGGCGTCAGTTTTAAACTTGCAAGATCCCACTCCGGACCTGCTAGATCATATTCCCACTCTTCTCTTTGATGTAGGCCATCTTTTACACTTCCAGATGTTTTAACCGTTTGCAGGTAATGCTCATTGATCTGACGCATCCTCAGGCCGAGACCTTGTTTACTGAGATATAAGTCATCGGTATCAAAATAGGTACTAACAAGGTGATCACTGACTATTTGGCCATCTGCCATTTTCAAAAGTTCTGGTAACAATGATAGATCAAGCTTGTCATCACTGGTAACGACTAATTTAACTTCTTGCTCTAATGCCACTAGTTATTGCTCCAACAACGGCGCTAAATAGTGCCCTGTATGTGACGCCTTATTTTTGGCTACGTCTTCAGGTGTGCCTACAGCTACCACCATACCCCCACCAGAACCACCTTCAGGACCCATATCAATAACCCAGTCTGCAGTTTTGATTACATCTAGGTTATGCTCAATCACCACAATCGTATTACCGCGATCACGCAAGCTATGTAATACCTTCATCAACTGTTCAATATCAAAGAAGTGTAAGCCAGTAGTCGGTTCATCAAGCACATAGAGTGTCTTGCCTGTATCTCGCTTTGATAATTCTTTTGCCAACTTAACTCGCTGTGCCTCACCACCTGATAGCGTGGTCGCATTTTGACCAAGCTTGATATAGGTCAGACCAACGTCCATCAATGTTTCTACTTTCTTCGCTACGGTTGGAATATTGATGAAAAATTCGTTGGCTTCTTCAATAGTCATATCCAATACATCAGTAATTGTTTTACCTTTATAACGAATATCCAATGTTTCACGGTTATAACGTTTACCTTTACAAACATCACATGGCACATAAATATCAGGCAAGAAGTGCATTTCCACTTTTATTAAGCCATCACCCTGACACGCTTCACAACGACCACCTTTAACATTAAAACTAAAGCGTCCTGGCCCATAGCCTCGAGAGCGAGCTTCAGGTGTGCCGGCAAATAACTCACGCACTGGCGTGAAAATACCTGTGTATGTAGCCGGGTTAGAGCGGGGTGTTCGTCCAATTGGGCTTTGATTAATAGCGACAACTTTATCGAGCTGCTCTAAACCTAATATTTCACTATGAGGAGCTGGTTCAGCTGATGCATTATTCAGCGTTTTAGAGGTCATTTTCAATAAGGTATCATTGATCAATGTCGACTTTCCTGAACCTGACACCCCAGTTACACAGGTCATTAAACCCACTGGAATATCAATATCAACATTACGTAGATTATGACCACATGCACCTCGGACCGAAATAGATCGTCCGGCATGATACGGAATTCTCTGCTGAGGAACTTCAATCTTACGTCGACCAGACAGGTACGCTCCCGTGAGTGAATCCTCACTATTAAGAATATCTTGAGGTGTTCCTCTTGCTACAATCTCGCCGCCATGAACACCGGCACCAGGACCAATATCTAAAACATAATCAGCCTGGCGAATAGCATCTTCATCATGTTCAACAACAATAACGGTATTACCTATATCTCTCAGGCGAGTCAGCGTGCCTAATAGACGTTCATTATCTCGTTGATGTAAACCGATGGAAGGTTCATCAAGAATATACATCACACCCACTAGCCCGGCACCAATTTGGCTCGCCAATCTAATCCGCTGCGCCTCACCCCCAGACAGGGTATCTGCACTACGCGATAAACTTAAATAATCTAGACCTACATTTACTAAAAAACTTAAACGCTGAGAGATTTCTTCAACAATCTTACTGGCAATTTCACCTCGGTTACCCGGTAAGTTTAATTCTTCAAAATACTGTTTTGCTTCACCAATCGGTAGCTCACTTACCATCGGTAGAGATGTTTGTTCTAAAAACACATGGCGTGATGCTAAGTTTAAACGGGCACCATCACAATCAGGACATGAACGAACCGTATGATATTTTGCTAAGTCATCTCGAACACTATTTGATTCCGTCTCGTGATAACGGCGTTGCATATTTGGGATCACACCTTCGAAAGTATGACTACGAGTGACACTTTTACCGCGATCACTCATATAGCTGAAATCAATTTGAGTTTTACCACTGCCATAAAGAACCGCTTTTCTAACCGTGTCTGATAAGTCTTCAAACGGCACATCTAAATCAAAGTCATAGTGCGCTGCAAGTGACTTTAGTAACTGATGATAATAGGCATTTCGACGATCCCAGCCACGTACAGCACCGGCATTTAAACTTAGTTCTGGATGGGCTACGACACGAGCAGGATCAACAAATTGTTTTACTCCTAAACCATCACAGGTTCCACAAGCGCCAGCAGGGTTATTAAAAGAGAACATTCTAGGTTCTAGTTCAGCAATCGAATAACTACAGGTCGGACAGGAAAATTGCGATGAGAATAGCGTTTCGTTATCAGCCTCATCCATCGAGGCTACAAGAACAATTCCATCTGTCATCTGCAATGCTGTTTCAAACGACTCAGCAAGACGTTGCTGTAAATCTGGCCTTATTTTAAAGCGATCAATAACCGCTTCAATCGTATGTTTTTTTCTCAACTCTAATTCAGGAGGATTCTCTAGCTCAATAATTTCACCATTAACACGAGCGCGAACAAAACCCTGTGCTCGCAGGTTTCCCAATATATCTTTATGCTCACCTTTACGATCTTGAACTACCGGTGCCAGCATCATCATTCGCTGACCTTCAGGCATTTGCAGAACTAAATCAACCATTTCGCTAATCGTTTGAGCTGCTAATGGTTCATCATGAGTTGGACAGCGTGGTTCACCCGCTCTGGCAAACAATAAGCGCAGATAATCATAAATTTCGGTAATCGTTCCAACTGTAGAGCGAGGGTTGTGTGAGGTTGATTTTTGTTCAATCGAGATGGCTGGTGAAAGACCTTCAATATGATCAACATCAGGCTTTTCCATCATTGATAAAAACTGTCTTGCATATGCCGACAGTGACTCAACATAGCGTCGCTGTCCTTCAGCATACAAAGTATCAAATGCCAGTGAAGACTTACCTGATCCCGATAATCCGGTGATCACAATCAGTGAGTCACGAGGTAAATCGACATCAATATTCTTTAAGTTATGAGTGCGTGCGCCACGAATACTTATGCTTTTCATTAAGCTACCGTATAATCCGTATAAAAAAACTAACAGACCAATATACTATCTAGCCTACTATGACGCAAAAACAAAACTCAATATCTGCAATGACAGCACTAGAAAAACGTAGCATTTCTGGGCTATCAGGCATCTTTGCATTGCGAATGTTGGGCTTATTTATGATTTTGCCTGTATTCACTTTAGCTGCAGACCAATATAGTGGGGCAACCCCAATATTAATTGGTCTAGCGATTGGTGCATATGGTTTAACACAGGCTTTATTACAAATTCCATTTGGCATGCTGTCCGATCGTATTGGTCGAAAACGTGTCATTACTATTGGTTTACTGCTGTTTGCTGCAGGTAGTGTGGTGGCGGCATTAGCTGACTCTATCTATATGGTTATTGCTGGTCGCTTATTACAAGGTAGTGGTGCTATTGCGGCAGCTATTATGGCCTTGACTGCGGATCTGACTCGAGATGAACATCGTACCAAGGCAATGGCCAGTATTGGTATTAGTATTGGTTTGTCATTCTCTATTGCATTAGCCGCAGGGGCAGCCTTAGAAAGCTGGATTGGCTTATCCGGTATTTTCTGGGCGACAGCGCTCTTGTCGCTAGTAGGTATTGCTGTGTTACATCTTTGGGTGCCTACCCCTACACGTCTTGTTAATCATCGTGATATCGAGCCATCTAGCCAACAGTTTCTAAATGTATTTCGTAATGCCGACATCATGCGTATGGTCTTTAGCATCATGATCTTGCACAGTCTCCTTACAATCAGTTTCTTTGCTCTGCCTATCACCTTATTTGAACATGCTGGGCTTGCTAAAGATCAACATGCTCTTGCCTATCTACCGGTATTAATTTTAGCCTTTATCAGCATGGTGCCTTTTATCATCATTGCTGAAAAACGTCGCAAAATGAAACCTATATTTATTGGTGCCATAGCCGTTCTTGCCATTGCCCAATTAGGTTGGAGCCAGCTATCTAGCTCACTATCAGGCATGTTATTTTGCCTATGGCTATTTTTTACTGCTTTTAATATTCTCGAAGCTAGCCTGCCATCACTGATGTCTAAACTAAGCCCATTAGCCAATAAAGGCACAGCAATGGGCGTTTATTCTAGTGCCCAGTTTATCGGTGCATTTATTGGTGGAACAGCCGGTGGTTTTATATTTAGTAAATTCGGTGTGTCAGGTGTATTTATCGCAGGTACCATCTTAACCATCTGTTGGCTGTTAGTAATATTACCGATGCGACCACCCAAACACCTATCAACGCGTATTATTCATCTCAGTAATATATCGGATGAAAATGCCAATGATATTGCGCAAAAACTCAATAGTATTCATGGTGTCGCCGAAACTATTATTGTTGTTGAAGAGCATGTAGCCTATGTAAAATTCTCACCTGATGAGATTGATGACAATGCATTGGATGCATTTCACGCTTAGTCATCGTAGAATAGTTGGTTAAAAATAAATTCAAGCTTTAAGGAGCAACACCATGTCAGTAAATAAAGTAATTCTTGTAGGAAGACTCGGCGCAGAACCAGAAAGTCGTGCATTCCCTAATGGTGGCTCACTTTGTAACCTTCGTTTAGCAACATCAGAAAGCTGGAAAGACAAACAAACTGGTGAACGTAAAGAGCGTACTGAATGGCACCGTGTCACATTAAACAATCGCCTAGGTGAAATCGCTCAGCAATACCTACACAAAGGTTCACAAGTGTATATCGAAGGTCGTATCCAAACACGTAAATGGCAAGATCAAAGCGGTCAAGATCGTTACTCGACAGAGATTGTTGGTAATGAAATGACTATGCTTGATAGTAAAGGTGCCGGCGGTGGCGGTGGTGATTACCAACAACAAGGTGGTTCTCCTGCTCCACAACCTAGAAATGCTGCACCACAACCAGCTTCTCCATCAGCGGGACCTGAGTATGGTGCACCTCAAGGCGGTGCTGATTATTTAGATGATGATATCCCGTTCTAGGAGTCAGCAACAACGCTAACGTTTCAATAAGATATTGATAAAATCAAAGGTTTAATTCATATTATGAGTTAAGCCTTTTTTATTGATGAAATAGTGACAATATGGATAACATTAATACTGACTTTTCAAGATATAAAGTCCTTCACCTGCACGAGTTGAAATCAGCCTTAAAAGAACTGGACGAAGATAAGTGCCCAGCAGAAGCAAATGAAATTAAAAGGTTAATATCTGGAGGTGGGTATCAATACCCTGCAGATGAAAAAATCGGCCAACGACCATTTCTTATAACATTGCTGGTTATTGTAGGCGTAATTGGTGGACTATTTTCAATTCCTTTGCTTAGCTCTTCCCACGCTCAACAAATTGGCTACTGGTATCAAGTCTTTTTATCTACGGGGATCTTAATGGCTTTTATTTGCCATATTGGATTCTGGCTAATGAAGAAGTGGTCTGTTTATCTTTATATTGGGTTTATCGCTTCTGTTCAATTAATTTTAGCTCAAATGGGCTTATGGCTACCGCAATCGTTAATAGAGCCCTCTATCGTAATAGTGATTATTTTAAGCTATATGTCTAGAATGAGATAAGCAGCAGTTTTCTTATCGTGTAAAAAATAAATCCTAATATCTCATTGTCCGTTGTATCGTCGTTTTAGTATTTCAACGTGTAACAACGGCTGTCGAGGGCTTTTTTATTACTCAATAATATTAAAACTATCGACATAAACCAATTCACAGGCATGAGCACCCACATCATCGCGACTTAGTGAACTCTGCCAGCGCCAATTCTCGCCGGCATCAACACGAATAAGCGCGCCTGTTATTTCAATAATTTGACCTTGTTTTGCCATATCAATCATATCTTCCACTAATTCATTAGCTGGCACTAGATGCATATTGGCACTTTGAGTTTCAATTTCTTTCCTAGGGATCGGGAAGTTTTGCACTCGCCAGTGATACCAACGGTTAGATTGTGAAATATCAATCTGACTTAATACACTTTCATCAGACATATTCTGCCAACCCAAAGCCAGATCGACAGGAGACAGATCTGATTCTTGTCCTAATGAATAAGCTGTTTTAGATAATATTTTTGCTTTAATCTCAATACTTGCTAAGCGTGTTATTTGATAGCCCTTGAATGCAAAACTATCCTCACCTGACAGACTCTTTTGTATTGGTGCTTCGGCTACCTTAACGCCAGGGCCTAATTCAACAGAGTCAGAGGAAAATAACTTCCAGCCAGCCGCAATTAAAAATAATACGAGTGCTAGGTTCTTCATTTAATAATTACTTTCTGCATCTCAAAATTCTTACCAGCCCAGATAATGAGAAGTAGAACAGGAATCCCCATCAATGCAGTTAATAAGAAAAACTGCTGATAACCCATTGTTTCAACCATAGTGCCCGAGTAACCACCGAGTATCTTTGGTAATAAGGTCATCAAAGAACTGAAAATGGCATATTGAACTGCCGTAAATGAAATATTGGTAAGACTTGATAAAAAAGCGATAAAAGCTGCACTTGCCAGCCCCGCGGATAAATTATCAGCAGAGATAACAATATATAACATGGTCATATCGTGGCCTGCTTGTGCCAACATCATAAATAGTAAATTAGTTAATGCTGACAATAATGCTCCCAAGAACAGAATTCGCATCACACCAAAACGAACAGCTAATATGCCACCTAAAAAACCACCTACAATCGTCATTAATAAACCAAAGCTCTTAACGACACTAGCAATCTCTGGTTTTGTGAAGCCTAGATCTTGATAAAACACATTGGAGATAACGCCCAATACAATATCTGAAATTCGATAGAGACCAATTAAAGCTAATAATAACCATGCTAATGACCAACCATAACGCTGGAAGAAATCTTTTAGTGGTGCAATATAAGTTTCTTTAACCATTGTCTGCTGCACGATGCCGGATAAAATAACTAGCTTAGCTATCGCACTGGCGACAATAAGTGCGAGACTCAAGCGTAATAATTCAACAATGGCGCCTGCTAAATGTTTATTGGCAACAAATCCTGTTAAAACAGATTTCATGCTTTGAGCTAACTCTGAACTATACGCAAAGCTCGCAATAAAACCGGCAACGGATAAAATAAATAACACTAAAAAACCAACATATTCACGACCAGCGTGAATAATATTTTCATTCGCTTTTTGTTTTGGTTCGCTAATGATCAGAGTGGTTAAAACGCCAATGAGCATAACGCCCGCCATTGCTATATAACTCCATTTCCAAGCATCATAATTATACGATTCCATTGTCGAACCGAGATAACTAGCCATAAATAAGGCGCCCGCACCCGCTATCAACATACCTATTCGATAACCTGCAATATAAGTGGATGACATTAATGCTTGTAAGTCACTATCGGCAGATTCAATGCGATAGGCATCAATCACCACATCTTGAGTTGCAGAAGAAAAGCCTAACAATACGGCTGCCCATGCCATCATCGTCAATGCATCTTCAGCGGGGTTAATGAATGCCATCAAACTAATTGCTGAGATGATCATCATTTGAGATAACAATAGCCATGCTCTACGTCGGCCAAATTTCTGGGTTAATAATGGCAGAGGTAATTTATCGACTAAGGGCGCCCAAATAAACTTAAATGAATAACCTAATGCCGCCCAACTAAAATAAGTGACGGCTGACTTTTCTATGCCAGCTTCACGCAACCATAAGCTCAATGATGAGAAGATAAGCAACAATGGCAGCCCTGCTGAAATGCCAAAAAATAGCATCGTCACTACTTTTGGATTTTTGAAAGCCCTTATCGTTTCTAGCCAGCTTTTCGCCTGACTGACTTCACTCATGCTTTCGGCATCTTGTAGTCGTAATCAATAATAAGTGGTGCATGATCTGAAAAGCTTTCTTCTCTATAGATCTGCGTTGCCAACACTTTGCCTTTAAGGCTTGGTGTCAAAATATGATAATCAATCCGCCAGCCGACATTATTAGCTCGTGCCTGACCACGGTTCGACCACCATGTATATTGATGTTCTTCTTGCTCTAATTCACGAAAAGCATCTACAAAACCCACATCATCAAATAAAGTATCTAGCCATGCACGCTCTTCGGGTAAAAACCCTGAATTTTTCAGGTTCCCTTTCCAATTGCGAATATCTTCATTTTTATGAGCAATATTCCAATCACCCGTCACAATGCAGTCACGTCCAGCAGCCTTCATCTCTTCAAGTTTAGCCATCATATGATCCATACAGCGGTATTTTAATAGCTGACGCTCTTCTTTTGATGAACCTGATGGCATATAAAGAGAGATAACACTTAAATTACCAAAGCGAGCCTCAATATAACGACCTTCACTATCAAATTCTTCATTACCCATTCCAACAATAACGCTATCTGGTTTTTGTCGACAATAAAGTGCTACGCCGCTATAACCTTTTTTCTCCGCATCATGGTAGAAACAAGCGTAACCTTCTGGGTGATACAGCTCATCACTTAACTGATCAATCTGCGCTTTTGTTTCCTGAATACAAACAACATCCGCTTGCACCTTGGCTAGCCAATCAAAAAAACCTTTTCTTCCTGCGGCACGAATACCGTTAACATTCGCTGTTATGATCTTCATAGTTCTATCCAAAATAATATTGGCTGCTATCATAGCATTAAGAATAATCATTCGCTCCCCAGTAAAGATCATGTAAAATACCCATATTCAAGCGTAACCCAACGATCTAATTGTGTATTTTTAATAAAAGATCATAAAATCTCTTTACAATCGAAATGAAGATCGGGATAATGCTCTGTTCAATACATATAAGCTAAAATTTTCGGAGAAGTACTTTGGCAAACTCAGCACAAGCAAAAAAACGCGCACGTCAGGCGGAAGATAATCGCCAACTTAACGCTAGTCAACGTTCAGCAATGCGTACAAGCATCAAAAAGCTACAAGTAGCTATTGAAGATGGCGACAAAGAACAAGCAACTGCTGCATTCCAAGCTGCTGTTCCTCATTTAGATCGCATGGCTCGTAAAGGCGTTATCCACAAAAATTCCGCTGCACGTAGCAAAAGTCGTTTGAACAACGCTGTTCGCGCACTATAATATAAGCGTCTAACCACGCTCATAAAAAAACCGACGTAAAGTCGGTTTTTTTATGCCTAATATTTATGGCTGTAGGTTGGACTTCAGT